>Ga0194134_10000186_pt1 | contig 94152 bp, 83 predicted proteins | sample TA2KigOff0mmetaG_FD_148602 | JGI IMG/M metagenome (GOLD analysis project Ga0194134, IMG submission 148602) | Freshwater microbial communities from Lake Tanganyika, Tanzania - TA2015056 Kigoma Offshore 0m | ecosystem: Environmental > Aquatic > Freshwater > Lake | place: Tanzania: Lake Tanganyika...
TGTATGCCCCTTGAGGGAAAGGAGTTCCGCTCCGGTTTTGGCATCCCACACATTGGCGGTTTTGTCCCAGCTTGCGGTGATAATGCGGTTTCCGTCGGGGCTGAACTGGGCGGAATTTACAGAACTTGTGTGCCCCTTGAGGGAAAGCAGTTCCTTGCCGTTTTTGGCATCCCACACCTTGGCGGTTTTGTCATCGCTTCCGGTGACGATGCGGTTTCTATCAGGGCTGAACTGGGCGGAAAGCACCCAATTTGTGTGGCCCTTGAGGGAAAGCAATTCCGCCCCGGTTTTGGCGTCACACACCTTGGTGGTATTGTCAGAGCCTATGGTGAGGATGCGATTTCCGGCGGGGCTGAACAGGGTGGACTTTACAAAAATTACGTTCCCCTTGAGGGGAAGTATTTCGGCGCTGGTTTTGGCATCCCACACCTTGGCGGTTTTGTCATCGCTTCCGGTGACGATGCGGTTTCCGTCGGGGCTGAACTGGGTGGAACGCAACTCCCTTGTATGCCCCTTGAGGGAAAGGAGTTCCGCTCCGGTTTTGGCATCCCACACATTGGCGGTTTTGTCCCAGCTTGCGGTGATAATGCGGTTTCCGTCGGGGCTGAACTGGGCGGAATTTACAGAACTTGTGTGCCCCTTGAGGGAAAGCAGTTCGGCACCCGTTTTGGCGTCCCACACCTTGGCGGTTTTGTCTTGGCTTGCGGTGACGATGCGGCGTCCATCGGGGCTGAACTGGGCAGAATTGACATCACTTGTGTGCCCCTTGAGGGAAAGCAGTTCGGCACCGGTTTTGGCATCCCACACCTTGGCGGTATCGTCTTCGCTTGCGGTGACGATGCGGTTTCCGTCGGGGTTGAATTGGGCGGAACGCACATCATCTGTGTGCCCCTTGAGGGAAAGGAGTTCGGCACCCGTTTTGGCGTCCCACACCTTGGCGGTTTTATCATCGCTTGCTGTGACAATGCGGTTTCCGTCGGGGCTGAACTGGGCGGACTCCACCCATCCTGTGTGCCCCTTGATTGAAAGGAGTTCGGCACCCGTTTTGGCGTCCCACACCTTGGCGGTTTGGTCTTGGCTTGCGGTGACGATGCGGTTTCCGTCGGGGCTGAAATGGGCAGTATTGACATTACTTGTGTGCCCCTTGAGGGAAAGCAGAGACGGGTCACGAAGGCGGTTCAGGTATCGCCATTCCCAACCACGCAGTTTGGGGTCGGCACCGTCGAGCAACGCTCCCATGGCAACAAGGTTGTCCTCGCGCCATTCCTGATGGGCCACCCTCATTGCATTGCCGTATTCAAATACGGCTACACGCTCTTTCGCCGCATCGGCGTTTTCCCGCTGGATTTCCGCTTCGGCCCGGTTGCCTTCCGATACCCGCCACAGCGCCGCGAACCCGGCGCCCCCCACCCCGGCGATCAGCAGCAGCACCACCACGCCCGCCAGCATCCGCTGCGTCTGCCGCCTTTTGCGCTCCTCCTCGGCGCGCACCCGCGCCATTTCCGCTTCCTTGAGCCGTTGCTCCACCTCCGCCCGGTAATCAGCCACCGCCTTGGCCAGTTCGGCGCCATCGGCGGGCCGGTCGTCCGGCGTCGCCATCAGGCAGCGCCGGCACAGGGTCACCAGTTCCCGGTCCGCTCCGCAGGCATCGAGCCTTTCAAGCGTTTCGCCAAGGTCGCACTGTGCCGCGCGGGTGATGGTCTGCATCACGCTGGTGCCGCCAAACGGCGCATGCCCCGTCAATAGGGAAGCCAGGATGCCTCCCAGCGCAAACACATCGGCCCGGGCATTCACCTCCTCGCCCCGGGCCTGCTCGGGCGCCATGTACGCCGGCGTGCCCTTCACCTGCCCGGCCACGGTCAGGCCCGCCTCTGTCGCCTTGATCTCCCCGGTGATCTCCTCGCCGCCGGCGATCTCCTTGGCCAACCCCCAGTCCATCACCTGCACTTCGCCAAAGGCACCCACCATCACATTCGAGGGTTTCAGGTCGCGGTGAATGATGCCCTGAGCGTGCGCGTACCCCACCGCCTGGCAAATGGACTCAAACGCCGCGATCAGCCGGCCGCGGCCGGTCTCAAGGTCCGTGCGCTTTTTGAGAATCTGGTCGAGGGTTTCGCCCCGGATCAGCTTCATCACCAGGTAGGGCAGGCCGGTGGGCAAGGTGCCCAGCGCGTGCACCGGCGGAATGCCGGGGTGCGGCAGACGGGCGGTGATGCGCGCCTCGCGGTTGAACGAGGCCGCCGACATGCCGGACTTCATCACCTTGATGGCCACTTCCCGGCCAAAGGTGAGGCACTCGGCGGCGTAGACGACGCCCATGCCGCCGCGGGCGATCTCCGGCTTGAGCCGGTAGCCGGGGACTGTGGCCATGGGAACAGCGGGGCCTTCAGGCTGTTCAAGGGTATTGGAACCTGGCGGGTCGCTGGCCGGGGTCGGCGGCGTGGTTTCGTGAATGTCGTCGTCAGGCATCATGGGCGTGATCCCGAACCGGGAAAGCGAATAAAGACCAGTCCATTCTCAAAAGTTACCCGCACCGACCAGGGCACGCAATGACGGAGCATTCAGGGACATGGTGCAAAAAACGAATTTTTACGAGCCCCCAGCGGAGGTGCGAAGCACCGAAGCGAATGGGTGAGTTTTAAGGCACCCCACTCACTCCGCCTTCGGCTCCGCTGGGGGCTCTTTTGTTTCCGCTAGGGCTCCTGGTGTTGTTCCTTGATCGACTCGCCCCTCACTTCGCTGGGGGCTCCTAAACGATGAATGGATCTCAATATGAAGGCCACACAAAGGCTGACGATGCTTAGGAGCCCCCAGCGCAGCCGAAGGCGGAGTGAGCGGGTCTGAATCCGAAGTCGGCGCGATTACTCCGGCGCGACGCGCCTGCGTTCGGGGTTCCTCTCGCGTTCACTGTACTGGGACGGGTTTGTTGCCTGGCGGATTACGGCGCGCCGCCGGCAGAGCGGAGCGTGTTGGCCAGCAGCATGGCAATCGTCATGGGGCCGACGCCGCCGGGAACCGGGGTGATGGCGCCCGCCACCTTCGCCACCTCGTCGTAGGCCACATCGCCGCACAGCGAGCCGTCGGGCAGGCGGTGGATGCCCACATCGATCACCACCGCGCCGGGGTGGATCATGTCGGCGGTCACCCAGCGGGGCTGGCCGAGGGCCGCCACCACGATCTCCGCCTGCCGCAAGATTCCGGGGATATTTTTCGACTTGCTATGGCAAATGGTGACGGTGGCGTCGACGCCCTTCTGCAGCAGCACCAGCGCCAGGCTCTTGCCCACGATGCTGCTGCGGCCGAGGATGGCGACGCGCTTGCCCGACCAGTCGATGCCCGAGCGCCGGCCCAGTTCCCACACCCCTTGGGGCGTGCACGGGAGGTAGCGGGGCCGGCCATCGGCCAGGAGGCCGAGGTTGTCGGGGTGCAGGCCGTCGACATCCTTGGCCGGGTCGATCGCGTCGAGCACCGCCGCGGCATCGAGGTGCCCGGGCAGGGGCAACTGCACCAATATGCCGTGGACAAGCGGGTCGGCGTTGAGTTTCCGCACCAGCGCCACCAACTCGGCCTGGGCGATGTCGCCGGGCATCTGGTGCAGCCAACTGGCCATGCCGGCCTTGTCGCACGCCTGCCTCTTGTTGCGCACATAGACATGGCTGGCCGGATTGTCGCCCACCAGCACCGCCGCGAGGCCGGGAACAACGCCACTGGCGGCTTTCAGCCTCGCCGCGCCCCCGGCGATCTCGTCGCGGATGGCCTGCGCGATCGCCTTGCCGTCGATGATGCTGGCGGTCATGGGGAGGTTCCCGGAGGATTCGAGAAGTCGATGGCCGCGTCGGCGGCCCGGTGAATCACCGCCCCCTGCCAGTCGGCAAGGTCGACCAGGGCTTCCAGCTCGCGGGACAGCACGCCGAGGGCGAACACGGTGTTCGCCTCGCGGCAGGCGATTTCGGCGAGGTTCCAGGCCTTGGCGTCGAGCGGTTCGTTGTCGGCGGGTTCGCCAAGGTCGACATGCCCGCCCTTGCCGATGACGAGGCAGCCTGCGGCGATGGCGCCCGACGGGTCGAGCGGGGCGCCGGTGTCCTCGCGCTTGCCCACAATCGCGACGAACCGGGCGCCCTGGCAGTGGACCGGATCGTGGTGGTCGTGGCCGTGGTCGCGATCCCCGTGGATCACGCGTTGGCCTTCTTGAAATATTCCTGGGAACCCTTGGGATCGGCCTTCATCGTGGCTTCGCCCTTCTTCCAGTTGGCGGGGCAGACCTCGCCGACGGTCTCGAACTGCTGCAGGGCGTCGACCATGCGCAGGGCCTCGTCCACGCTGCGGCCCAGGGGCAGGTCGTTGATGAGCATGTGGCGCACCACGCCGGCCTTGTCGATCAGGAACAGGCCGCGGAGGGCGACGCTGTCATCCGGCAGGAGCACGCCGTAGTCCTTGGCGATTTTCTTGGTGAGGTCGGCCACGAGGGGGTAGCGCACGCCGCCCAGGCCGCCGTGGGTTCGCGGGGTCTGGTTCCAGGCCAGGTGGGTGAACTGGCTGTCGATCGACACGCCGATCACCTCGGTGTTGCGCTTCCTGAATTCATCGAGCTTCTGGTCGAAGGCGATGATTTCGGTGGGGCAGACGAAGGTGAAGTCGAGCGGGTAGAAGTACAGCACGACATATTTTCCGAGGTAGTCGGCAAGATTCACGGAGGTGATTTCCGAACCGATGACCGCGGCGGCGTTGAACACGGGCGCGGGCTTGGTGACGAGCGATGACATGGCAACCTCTTTCGGGGTGGTGTGTTGGAGCTTCGACCATGTCATGATTAGGGATGGGGTGCCACCACGGTCAATCCCCGGCCCGGGCGCGGCGACGCGGGAGTCGCCGGTGGGCTTGAAATGCGCCACATCGGCTCCTAGCAGATAAAATGAGCAACTTGAGAAACTGTTGTCGGTTTCCCGAACGCCGACTGCCTAATGGATCACTTGGCCATGATGGTTGAAATCGAGCATCTTTCCAAGTACTTCGGGCCCGTTTTGGCCGTCAGCGATGTTTCGCTGAAGATCGGCCGCAACGAGATTGTGGGCCTCCTTGGCAACAACGGCGCGGGCAAGAGCACGCTCATGCGGATGCTCACCACCTACCTTCCCGCCACCAGCGGACGGATGACGGTGGATGGTTTCGATGTGCTCACCCAGTCGCAGGATGTGCGGCGCCGGATTGGTTATCTGCCCGAGAGCATCCCTCTGTATCCCGAGATGCGGGTGGAGGAATACCTGCGCTACCGGGCCCAGTTGAAGGGCCTGAGCCGTTGCAAGGTGCGCCCGCGCATCGAGCATGTGTTGGGCCGGTGCCGCCTCGGCGAGGTGCGCCGCCGGCAGTGCGGCACCCTGTCGAAGGGGTTCCGGCAGCGGGTGGGCCTGGCCGACGCCCTTTTGGCGGAACCGGCGCTTCTGATCCTTGATGAGCCCACCGACGGCCTCGATCCCGGCCAAAAACAGGAGGCGCTGGCCCTTTTGCGCGACCTGGGCCGCGAGCACACCATCGTCTTCAGCTCCCACCTGCTGGGCGAGGTGGAGTCGCTGGTGAACCGGATCGTGATCCTCAGGCGGGGGCATCTGGCGCTCGACAAGCGCATCGAGGAACTGCGGGAGGAGGCCGACCGCGAGCGCACCCTGCGCTTCGAGGTCCGTGGCGGCCGGGAAGCGGTCGATGGCGCGCTGCGGAACTGCTCGCTGGGCGAATCGGCCCGCTCGGTGCGGTACAACCCTCTTCCCGACGGCTGGTTGCAGGGTGAACTGAGGCTGCCCGGTTCGCTCGACCCGAGGGAAGACCTGGTGCGGCAGATCACCGGCGCGGGCGTGGGACTGAGGCACATCGAGTTCCACAGGCCCTCGCTGAACGACCGCTGGAACGAGATCAACAACCGGGATGTGGCGTCGCTGGCCGCCGCCCCATCCGCCTGAACCGGCCCCCCGGGGCCAACATTTGCCGCGAGTCCGATCCGGAGAGCTTTCATGTCCGATCCGACAGACATCCTGCCCCAGGCAGCGGGGCCAACGGGGGCGCCCGAGGGCCCCGGCCCTTCCCAGATCGTGGACGACGAACTGGCGGCGCCGCGGATGGTGGGAATCGCCGGGCTCATGGCGCTCATCATCGGTTTCGTCGCCGTGGGGTTCGGCCTGCAGGACCGGGCGTTCGCCATCGGGCCGGGCATCGGCCTGTTGTGCCTGTTCGCGGGGCTGACGGGGTTGATCGTCCATGCGTTCATGGAGGACGAGGCCGCGCTGAAGCTGGCCTATTTCTCTGGTGGCGTGACCGGGGCGGTGGCGGGAACCGGGGTGCTGTTCCTGGGCGACTGGAGCGTGGCGGCCCGGGCCCTGGGGATGGTCATCGCGCTTTCGGCCCTGCCGTTGCTGTTGAGCGTGGCGCGGGGCGGAACCCCGGGCCAATCGGTGCTGGGCTTGGTGCCCCGGGGCCTGCTGGCGGCCGGTTCGCTGCTGCTTGCCGGCGGCCTGGCCTGGCAGTTCATCCTGGGCGAGCGGGGCGACTTCGAGTCGATCGGGCTGCCGCTGGCCCTTTCCATCCTCGGCGCGGCCTATTTCATCGGGGTGCTCGGCTTCCTCGGCTGGGAATCGGAACTGTCGTTCCGAGCCGGGTGGATGGCCACCCTGGCCGGCCTGGGCGTGGCCCTTTTGGCCCTGGTCCGCTCGGTGCTTCATGAATCGGGCGTCTGGCAGGCGCAGGGAACGGCCTACTTCGTGCCGGCCGGCTACCTGATCGTCGCGGTGTCGCTGCTGGTGGCCGCCGCGGCCTACGCCACCGTTTCCGACAGGCCCACGCTCGTGGTGGCGCGCCGTGAACTCCAGGGCTTCTTCTACTCGCCCATCGCCTATTTCGTGCTGGTTTCATTCGCCCTGGCCACCTGGTTCAGCTACCAGAACTTCCTCGGCAACCTCGCCGAGGGCAGGGTGCTCGAGCCGATCCTCAACTACTATGTGGTCGAACTGTTCCTGATCCTCTGCCTGCTGTTCTCCGTTCCTTTGATCACGATGCGCCTCCTCAGCGAGGAGAAGCGCGCCGGCACGCTCGAGGTGCTGCTCACCGCCCCGGTGGACGAGGCTTCCATCGTGCTCGGGAAGTTCATCGCGGCGTTCATCATGTTCCTGTGCCTGTGGCTGCCGTTCATGCTGTACCTGCTGGCGCTGCCGGTGGGGGCCCAACCGGGCTTCGACTTCCGGCCGCTGTTGAGCTTCGGCGTGGCGCTCGCCGCCAGCGGCGCCGGGTTCGTGGCCATGGGCCTGCTGTTCAGCGCGCTTTCGGGAAACCAGCTGATCGCCGGCGCCCTGACGCTCGTGGGCATGATCGGGCTTCTCGTGCCTTACATCATGCAGTTCAGGCTGATGGAAACCTCGGGATGGGGAACCGTGCTGGGGCACATCTCGTTCCTCACCGGCTGGGAAAGCGCGCTGGAAGGCAAGCTGATCCCCAGGCAGTGGGTTTTCTCGGTGTCGCTGACGGTGTTCTGCCTGTTCTGTTCCGTCAAGGTGCTGGAATCACGCAAATGGAAATGAACGCCCGGCCGGTTGAAACGCCGGCGTGCCGTTCGGAGGTGAGCGCGACATGAGCGACTGGAAAGCCGAGGAGGCCAAGGCCCGCGACCGTGTGATTCCGCTGCTGACGCTGGCGATCACCGGCCTGGCGCTCTTTTCCGCCGGCCTCATCATCCCCTTTGTCAAAAGGGATTTTTACGAGGTGATTTCCGGCGGAGTCGTCCAGTGGCGGGCCCGCCCGTTCCCGCTGGTGATGACGGGAGCGCTGCTGGTGCTTGGCATCGGGTGCCTGCTGGGAGCCTCCATCCTGGGGAGGGGCGGCGAGCGCGCCAGTCCCTCCGTCAGGAGGCTGCTGTACGGGGCCAACACCCTCGTGGCGGGCCTGTTCCTCGTCGGGATCCTGGCCTTCCTCAATGTGCTCAGCAACCTGCGCCTGGGCCGGTTTGATGTGTTCAACCAAACCTTCGACTACACCCAGGCATCGCTTTACACGCTGGCGCCCAGCACCCGCGACTTCATCTCCAACCTGCGCGAGCCGGTGAACCTCTACTACTTCCACAGCCCGTTCAGCGGCTCAAGCCAGTTCGCCCGCGCCGAAACCGCCACCCTCGTGGAGAACTGCCGGCGCATCCAGCCCTCGCTCGTGACATGGCAGGTGCTTGAGATTCCCAGCGAATCGGGCCTCCGCGAGCTTGAGGACCTGCGCAAGAAATACCAGTTTCCCGAGGAACTGGGCCTGTTGGTGGTCATGGGCACCAACCACGAGTTCATCAAGTCGTCCGACCTGGTCTCGCAGCAGCGCTCCGGGCCACCGGGAGACCCCTCCGGCGGCGCCACGCTCCAGTACCTGGGCGAGGGCAAGCTGCTCAACGCGCTGGTTTACCTGTCGGAAAACAAGACCAAGGCCTCGGTGTACCTAACATCGGGCAACGGCGAAATGGGCAAGGGGGATGGAGCCGACCGCTCCGCCGCCATGGGCCAGGTGATCCAGGCGCTGGAAAAGGACAGCTACAAAGTGGAAACCCTGAACCTCGCCGGCAAGTTCCAGGCGATCCCGGCGGACGCCGACATCATTGTCATGGCCGGGCCCAAGAACGACCCATCCCAGCAGGCCGTCGACGCGCTCGAGAAGTTTTTGCAGGGCGGCTCATCCGGCAAGAAGGGCAAGCTGCTGGTGCTGCTGGGCCCCGAGCGCGAACGCACCGGAGGCGCCATCGGCTTCACGCCGCTGCCCCGCCTCAAGGGCCTGCTGCGCAAGTTCAAGGTGGATGTCGCCGACCAGGTGGTTGTCAATGGCGAACTTCCACCGCATTCAACCACCATCGCCGTCGCCAATCCCAGGGTGAGCAGTTCGCTCACGAAGCCGATGCGGCGCGGCGGCGGGTTGCTTCCGTTCGAGTTTCCCGAGGCTCGCGTGGTCAATCCCGTCACGGCGGGCCCGGCGGACGCCGCCGCCCCCTCGCCCCTCTCCGCCGACTCGTTCCTGATCGCCTTCCCCCGCTACGATCCCCGGCCGGTCTCCGACCTGTCGCAGTCGTTCGAGGCGCTGGTGAGGTCCGCCGGCTGGGAAAGCGGCAAGAATCCCGCCCCGCCGACCGACGAGCTTACCGTCGGCGTGTCGGTGAGCGATGGCGGCTCACCCCGGTTGGTGGTTTTGGGCAACGCCCGCGGCTTCTCGGATGACTTCCTCGGCAGGCGCGGCGTATCCGGTAATTCCATCGACCTCGCCTCCACCAGCGTCAACTGGCTGCGCGAGCGCTCGAACCTGGGCGCCAAGCCGTCGGACATGGTGAAGACCGAACGCAAGACCTACAAGCTGGAACTTGACCAGCGCGCGGCCGGTTTCAGCCGGCTACGGTTCCTGCCTCCGGCGCTCGCGGTGCTCGCCATCGCGGGCATGGGGGCGGGTGTCTGGCTGATCCGCAGGCGCTGAAAAACGCGACCAAGAACGAGGCCCATCCAATGAATCCGCGCACGACTTACATCCTTGGCGGCGTTTTCCTGGCGATGCTGATGCTGGTGGCGCTCGCCGTCTTCTGGGGGCCGGCCAATCCCGAGCAGGGCCGGCATGTCTTCCCCGCCTGGCACGCCTCGGCGGCCCTTGACGCCAATCCCGCCGACTCCGTCGTTCGCGTGCGGATCGAGCGAACCGAACCGGCGTCGGAAACCATCGAATTCGCCCGCGACGGCAAGGGCGGTTCCTGGCGGATCGGGGCGCCGATGGCCGCCGCCGGCGACAACTTCTCGATCGGCGCCATGGTGCGGGCCATCGTGGAGGCCCGCCGCGAGGACGACCGCGAGGTGACCGGTTCGCCTTCCACCCTCGGCCTCGACAAGCCCGTCGCGACGATCACGCTCACCGACGCCGCCGGTGCCGACCGCACCCTCAAGGTGGGGCGCACCATCCCGGGAGCCACCACCCAGCAGACGGCGGTCGAGTCTTCCGACCGCCCGGGCAAGCCCGTCATCGTGGCCCGCCGCGACATCGCCGACATCTTCAAGCCCCTCTCGGCGCTGCGCGACCGCTCCCTTGTGGCCTCCACCGAGGCGGACATCGATTTCCTCGAGGTGGCCGAGGGCAAGAAGGGGCCCGTGTCGCTGCGCAAGAAGGATGGCCGCTGGCGTTATGTCGCCCCCGACCTGGGCCCCGCCGACTCCGGGGATCCCTCAGCCCAGTCCACCCCGGGCGGATCGGCGGATGTGGGATCGATCCTGCGGGAAATCGTCGCCCTGCGCGTGGAGCAGGCCGGCGAGAGGGCCGGCGAACGCAACGACTTTGTCGCCGACGGTGTGAAGGATGCCGCGGCGTACGGCCTTGATCCGGCCAAGGGTCGGGTGCTGCGGCTCAAGGTCGACCGCGCCGAGACGGTGAAGGTGGAGGGGGGAACCTCCGAGGCCAAGGTGAAGACCGTGACGCTGCTGGTGGGCCTCGACAAGAAGGAGGAGGTCAAGCCCCAGGGCACGCCTCCCTCCGGGGCGCCCTTCAGCGGATATCCCGCCATGCTCGAGGGGTCGGGCAGCGTGGCGCGCGTGCCCGCCAAGCCGGTCGAGGCGCTGCTGAAGCTCGTGGAAACCCCCGACATGCTCAGGGACAGGGCGCTCACGCGCCTCTCCGCCGAACCCGATGTCATCGAGATCAGGAACGGCCTGGGGGCTTTCGAGCTTCTCAGGCCGTCGGCGGGCACATGGCAGCTTTGGAAAGCCGGCGCCAAGGAACCGCTCGCGGCCGACGCCACCGCGGTCGCCGGCTTGGTGGAGGCGTTCCGCAAGGAGCGCGTCTCGTTCGTGGAAGGCGATCCCAAGGCCCGGGAAAAGGAACTCGACCTCGACAAGCCCGCCGACAGGCAGGTTCTGGTCACCTTCAGGCTTGCCGGGATATTGGCGGACGCCTCCAAGCCCGACGAGAAGAAGGACGCCCCGGCGGGCAAGCCCAGGATCCGCGAGGCCAAGCCCGACGCCGTGGTCGTGTTTGGCAAGCGGCTGGGCGAGGAAGTCGCGGCGCGGCGTGACTGGGGCGACGACACCGCCCTGGTGAAGGCCGGCAAGGGCCTGCTCGACCTCGTGGAACAAGGCTCGCTGTCCTACCTGGAAAAGCGGCTCCCCCCCTTGGCGGCCTCGACAACCGACCTGGCGGGCGAGGCGCTCACGGTATCCGTGGCCCAGGCGGACGGTACCGTGGAACTGGCCCGCGAGGCCAAGGACAAGCCCTGGGCTTTCAGCCAGCCGGCGGACCGCAAGGCGTTGCCCGTGGGCCCCGACGCCGCCAGGAACCTCGCCTCGGCCCTGGCCGGACTTCCCGTGCGCCGCTGGATTGCCGAGCAACCCGCCGCGGCCCAGCTTGAATCGTTCGGGCTTGCCAAGCCTCGCCTGACGGTGACGATCACCCTTCCCGGCAAGGACGGCAAGAAGGAATCGGCCGCGGCGCAGTTCGGCGCCGACATCTCCGACAAGGGCGAGGTGTATGCCAGGATTGTCGGCAGCGACCGGGTCTTCGCCACCGACAAGGCCGCCCTGACGCCCCTGCAGGCTCCCCTCGAGGACCGCGTTCCATTCGCCGCACTCGATGCCAGGAAGGTGGCCCACCTCAAGATCACCGGATGGCAAGGCATCAACGGCACTCCGGTCACCCTTGAGGTGGAGCGCAAGGATGGAGGCTGGGTCGCCAAGGATCCCCCCAAGGATTTCCCCGTGGCCGCGGCGAAGGTCGACGCCCTCCTGGAAAGCATCAAGTCGCTTCGCGTGGACAAGTTCGTCAAGTTCTCCGGCGGACCGGATGCGTCCCACGAGATCGAACCCGCCAAGAACGGCATGCGGATCGAATGGACGGCCGAGGGCAAGTCCGAACCCAGTGTCCTGTCGCTTGGCAAGGTCGACGGCTCGATGCTTCACGCCACCGCCTCGCGTTACCCCGGGGCCGTGATCTTGGTTCCCAAGGCGCCGTTCGACGAGCCGATGCAGGGACGGGCCAAGTTCAAGCAATGACCCCGAACCGTCCGGCGGATGACCGCGTGACCCGCGCGGTGCTCGATTGCCTGCGGGACGGTTCATGGGCCCGATACGACCACGAGCGCCTTGAATCGTTCGAGGCGTTCACGGCGCGGACCTTGGGCGCCGCCCACGCCGTGCTGGCGGGCAGCGGCACTCTGGCTCTGGAGCATGCCCTTGCCGCCACGGGAGTCGGGCCGGGCGGCATGGTGGCCCTTTCGGCCTACGATTTTCCCGGGAACTTTCTCACCGTTCATGCCCTGGGCGCCCGTCCCGTGCTCGTGGATGCCGACCCCGCCACCGGGCAGATGGACCCGGCTTCACTGTCGGTCGCGCTGGGCCGTTTTTCCATCGCCGCCGTCGTGGTGAGCCACCTTCATGGCGGGATCGCGCCGCTCGATGACATCATCCCCCTGTGTGATCGCGCCGGCGCGGCCGTGGTGGAGGATTGCTGCCAGTGTCCGGGCGGGACGCTGGCGGGCCGGCCGCTGGGAACCCGGGGACGCGCGGGCGTGGTGAGTTTCGGCGGGGGCAAGCCGGTGAGTTGCGGCCGTGGCGGCGCGGTGCTGACGGACGATGCCTTGGTGGCCCAGCGGGTGAAGTTGAGGTCGCACCGCGGCACAAGGCTGGCCGTGCCGGGCAATTTGCAGCTGGCGGCTTTGGAACCCCAATTGGCCGGATGGAAGGAAACCCTCGGCACCGCCGCGGACCGCCTTGGCCGCCTCGACGGGGTGTTCCGAAACAATCGCGCTTGTCAACCGGTTTGGCGGGTTTCCACCGGCAATTTGTCGGGGTTTTACCGCCTTGGGTTGATGGTTCCGGCGGGGGATCGCCAGCGGCTGATCGAGTCGGCGAAGGCGCTGGACCTGCCACTTGCGGCCGGTTTTCGGGCGATTCACGCCGGCAGATCCGCCGCGCGCTTTGAAACGGCGGGCGATTTGCCCGGGGCCCTCGAATGCGGCAGGCGGATGACGACGCTGGAAGGGGAGTTGGTCCGCTGGGACGGGAACGCATTCGAAGACGCCCTGGAGAGGTGCCGGGCCTGGGCCCCGGCGGCATGATCGTGATGGCGAACCGTGTCAGCTGCAAAAATGGCGGGTTTCCCCGGCGACACAACCCCTGCCGAATGGGGCTTGGACACACCCGGCGGGCCTCTCCGGTCACTTGACACTCCTCAAGGGGCCCGATAGTTTGGGAACTTCCCGGTTTACGGAACAACCAGGAAGAGAACCATGGGAGTGGGCTCAGCGCGATGAATGAGCGCATGCGGATTCGCATTCGGATGGAAGGCTACGACCACGAGGTCTTGGATCGTACGGCCCGTGAGATTGCCGAAACAGCCGAGCGAACCGAAGCTCAGGTGCACGGACCGATTCCATTGCCGACGCGCGTGGAGCGGTATACGGTGCTGCGCAGCCCACACATTGACCGGAAATCCAGGGAGCAGTTCGAGATCCGGACGCACAAGCGCCTGATCGACATCCTGCGCCCGACCGGCAAGACGGTCGAGGCCCTCAACAAGGGTCTCAGCCTTCCCCCAGGCGTGGACATCAAGATCCGCGTACTGACTGCAGGCGCCTGACGCGCTGGTCTCTTCGAAGGGGTCCGGGTGATGCCGGGCCCCGTGTGTTGGCGGGACAGGTTTTGGGAAGGATCCCGGGCGCCCCTTGCGAACCAATGGGTTGGGGTACCCGTGATTTTGTTGCCGGTGGGGTAGCCCTCCGGTGATTGGGGTGTGTGATGTTGAGCCTGAAGGTTGTCAACATGGAAGGGCAGGAAGTCGGCTCGATTGAAGTCAATCCCGCCGATTTCGGTGGCGAAGTCAATCGCCAGCTGCTTCATGATGTCGTTCTGATGCAATTGGCTAACCGCCGCGCCGGCACGCACTCAACCCTTCGCCGCGGCGAGGTGGCTGGCAGCACCAAGAAGATCTTCCGCCAGAAGGGCACCGGCCGGGCGCGCGCCGGCAGCAAGCGCACGAACAAGCGGGTCGGCGGCGGTACGGCCAAGGGTCCCAAGCCGCGCGACTACGAATACCACATGCCCAAGAAGGCGGTTCGCGCCGCCACGCGCATGGCGGTGCTGAGCAAGCTGGCCGACAACGAGGCCATCATTGTCGACTCCATCAGCATCCCCGACGCCAAGACCAAGTCATTCCGCAAGCTGCTCGCCAATCTCAAGCTCCGCGGCACCAAGACCCAAGTGGGCGAACGCCAGTACGATCGCCGCATCGACGGCCTCACCTGCCTCGTGGGACTTCCCCAGGCCGATGACAACACCTGGCGCTCGGCCCGGAACATTCCCGGGGTCGCCGTGCTGCCGGTCAACGAGTTCAACGCGCTGACCATCATGAGGCAAAAGCGGCTGGTCCTGACGCGTGAGGCCCTCGAGGCCCTTCGCTCGACCAAGGCCATGGCGTAACCGGGAGCAGCGATTACCATGAGCATTCACAAGGCAGCCGTCCCGGTGAGGAACTTCGGGCCCAAGCTCGACGCCCACCAGGTGATCATCCGCCCGCTGGTGACGGAGAAGGGCAACCGCCTGACCGATGAGTCGCGCACCTATGTCTTTGAAGTGAACTCGCTGGCGACCAAGCCCGAGATCAAGCAGGCCGCCGAGGTTCTGTTCAACATCAAGATCAGCACTGTCCGCACCCTGAATGTCCGCGGCAAGGGCCGCGGCTACCGTTTCCGGATGGGGCGGCTGAGTCACTGGAAAAAGGCTTACATCTCCCTGCAGCCGGACAGCCCGGCGCTGGACCTGTTCTAATCTCCGGGGCGAGCCGGCAAGGAGCCGTTCGATGGGTATAAGGCAGTTCAAACCGGTGACCGCGGGCCGACGGCAGATGTCGGTCAGCGATTTCGCGGATATCACCGATCGCAAGAAGAAGCCCGAGAAGTCGCTGCTGCGCCCCCTGCCCAAGAGCGGTGGACGCAACAACCAGGGAGTGATCACCTCCCGTTTCCGTGGCGGCGGCCACAAGCAGCGTTACCGCCTCATCGACTTCAAGCGCCGCAAGGACGGGCAAGTCGCCGATGTGGTAGCCGTCGAGTACGATCCCAATCGTTCCGCGCGCATCGCCCTCATCGCCTATGCCGACGGCACCAAGGCCTACATCCTTGCCCCGCAAGGCCTGGCCAAGGGCGACAAGGTCAGTTCCGGCGAGGACTGCGAGCCGAAGACCGGCAACTGCATGCCCTTGCGCAAGATTCCCCTGGGCATGTCGGTCCACAACATCGAACTCCAGCCCGGCCGCGGTGGCCAAATGGCCCGTTCCGCCGGGTGCTCCGCCGTGCTCACCGCGCGCGAGGGGGCTTGGGCCCAGGTCACGCTGCCGAGTGGCGAAATGCGCCGCGTGAGCTGTGAATGCCGGGCCACGATCGGTGTCCTTGGCAACGCCGACCACATGAATGTGAGCCTTGGCAAGGCGGGTCGCAAGCGATGGATGGGCCGCAAGCCCCACAACCGCGGCGTGTCGATGAACCCGGTCAACCACCCGATGGGTGGCGGCGAGGGGCGCACGGCCGGCGGCCGTCATCCTTGCAGCCCGACGGGCGTGCTGGCCAAGGGTGGCAAGACCAGGAAGAAGCGGAAGCCGAACAGCAAGGCGATCATCCGTCGCCGTCGTCCGGGCCCGCGCAACACGGCCAAGTAACCGGGGATCGTTTGAGGAGGGCGGCTAACGCCGCTAGCGAGTCATGGGAAGATCGCTTAAGAAGGGTCCCTATGTGGATGAGCGGCTCTACGCCAAGGTCGAGAAGGGCCGGACCAAGGGCAACCGTGATCCCATCAAGACCTGGGCTCGCGACTGCACGATCGTGCCCGAGTTCGTGGGAGTCACCTTCCTCGTCCACAACGGCAAGCAGTTCATCCGCGTCTACGCGACGGAAGACATGGTCGGCCACAAGCTTGGCGAGTTTTCGCCGACCCGGACATTCAAGGGACACGCCGGCGCCAAGGCCAAGGCCGCCGCGAAGTAACGGGCAGGGAAACGGGAGCTGATTCCATGAAGGTCAAGGCGATTCACCGCTACGCGCGCATGTCGCCCCGGAAGCTTCGGCTGTATGCCGACTTGATCCGGGGGCGACGCGCCGACGAGGCTCTCGAGCTCCTCCGCTTCGAGACCACCCGCAGCGCCCGCCTCATCGAGGCTGTCCTGAAGAGCGCCATCGGCAACGCGCGCTTCAAGGAGATCGATGATGTCGAGGACATGATCGTCAATGAGTCACGGGTCGATGGCGGACCAATCCTCAAGCGCAGCATGCCCCGCGCCCGGGGATCGGCTTACCCGATCAAGAAACGAACCGCCCATATCCATGTGGGCTTGGCCACCGAGGACGAGCTGGCCTGACCGGCCAACCGTGGAGAACACCCAAGATGGGACAGAAAGTCCGTCCGACAGGCTTCCGAACCGGCGTGATGATCGACTGGAAAAGCCAGTGGAGCGCCAGCGTCAAGAAGGAGTTCCCGGAGCTTCTTCTTGAGGATCGCAAGATCCGCGCGTTCATCAACAAGGAGTACCGCGCGGCCCTTGTCTCGATGGTTCGAATCGAGCGGACCCGCGAGAAGGTGATCGTCTACATCCACGCCGCGAAGGTCGGTTCCATCATCGGCCAGAAGGGCGCCAAGATCGACGAGCTCACCGAGAAGCTCAAGGACATGTTCAACCGCGAGATCGAGGTGAAGACGATCGAGGTTTATCGGCCGCAGACCGATCCCCAGATCCTTTCACGCGAGATCGCCGACAACCTGGAAAAGCGCCAGAGCTTCCGCCGCACCCTGAAGAGGGCGCTGGAGCAGGCGATGGAAAGCGGCGCCCGCGGCGTGCGCATCCAGATGTCGGGCCGCCTGGGCGGCGCTGAAATGGCGCGATGCGAAAGCGGCATGCTCGGCAGCATCCCGTTGTCGACGCTTCGCAGCCGGGTTGAATACGGGTTCTCCGAGGCCTCAACGCCCCAGGGGAACATTGGCATCAAGGTGTGGGTGAACAACGGCGACTACTTGACGGAGGAATCTGGCGATGGCCCTAATGCCCAAGCGCGTAAAGTATCGAAAAAGCCAGCGCGGTCGGGTAAAAGGTAACGCATGCCGCGGCAACACGGTCTCCTACGGGGAATTCGGTCTCCAGTCTCTGGAAGCCGGATGGATGCCCGCAGAGACCATTGAAGCCGGGCGCATCACGGTCGCCCACGCGATCCGCGGCGAAGGCAAGCTTTTCATCCGGGTTTTTCCGCACAAGTCCGTGACGGCGATCCCGCTTGAAACCCGAATGGGCAAGGGCAAGGGCGAACCCGAGTTCTGGGCCGCCGTGATCAAGCCCGGCATGGTTCTGTTCGAACTGGGCGGATTGCCCGAGGCGGCGGCAAGGGAGGCCTTCGCCAAGGTGGCGTACAAGATGCCGTTCAAGTGCCGCTTCGTGGCGAGGCGACCGAGCGTCGGCTGATGCGGAATGGGGCGCGATGCGCTCCGAGGGGATTTTCAATGAGCAGCAAGCTGAAGGCCGACGCCATCCGTTCGATGGGCGACGAGCAGCGCAAGGCGGTGTTGGTCGAGCAGGCCCGCCTCCTGATGGAACTCAAGGTCCAGCGCGCCACGGACCGACTTGAGGCGATCAGCGAGGTTCGCGTGACCCGGCGCAACATCGCCCGGCTCAAGACGATCCTCCATGAGAAGGCCGTCAAGGAAAGGCATTCAGCCGCGGACAAGGCGTTGGCCGACGCCAAGGCCGCCCGCCTCGAGGCCCAGAAGGCCGCCGAGAAGCAGTACCGCGAGATTCGCGAGGCGAATGAGAAGGCCAGGCAGGCGGCCCTTGAGCGGAAAAAGGCCGGGGTCAAGAAGGCTGGCGCGGGAGCCAAGGGTTCCAAGGGCGCCAAGCCTGCCAAGAAGAAATAACCGTCCAGGTGTTAGCCTAAAGGGGTGATTCGATGTCCGAGACGAATGAAAACCAGGCGGAAGGGGACGATCGCGGTCGCCGCCGGGTGTTGATCGGGGTGGTCACGAGCGACAAGACCAGCAAGACCCGCCGCGTGGAAATTCCCCGGCAGGTTCGCCATCCCCGATACGGGAAGATCATCCGTCGCCGGACCGTTTGTGTCGCCCATGACGAGAAGAACGAGAGTCGTTCGGGCGACACCGTGGAGATCATGGAAAGCAGGCCGATCAGCCGCACCAAGCACTGGCGCCTGGTCCGGGTGGTGACCAAGGGTGTCTCGGACAATGCCGTGAAGGCGGCTCCGGGCGCGTGAGGCGGGTCGGCGAGAGCCGGGAGTGACGAACAATGATCCAGATGTACACCTACATCGATGTCGCCGACAACACGGGTGCCAAGGAGTGCATGTGCGTGAAGGTGCTTGGCGGCACCCACAGGCGCTACGCGGGCATCGGTGATGTCATCATCGCCAGCGTGAAGAAGGCGAATCCGGGCGGTGATGTGAAGCAGGGCGATGTGGTGCGCGGCGTGGTGGTGCGGGTGCGCAAGCAGACCCGCCGGGCCGACGGCACCTATGTCAAGTTCGACCGCAACGCCGTCGTGCTTCTAGACAAGGAAGACGAGCCAAGGGGCACCCGCATCTTCGGAGCCGTGGCCCGCGAGTTGCGCGAGAAGAATTTCACCAAGATCACGAACTTGGCCGAGGAGGTGGTCTGACGCGAGCCGATGGCCCGCGCCGGATCCGATGAACATGAACATTCGCAAGAACGACATGGTGGTGGTGATTGCCGGCAATGACGCCGATGCCGCCAAGGTGCGCAAGGTGGTGCGCGTGCTGCCTTCCGAAGGCAAGGTTGTTGTCGAGGGCGTCAACCGCACCTTCAAGCATGTTCGCCCGAGCAAGCGGAACATGCAGGGTGGTCGCCTGTCGATCGAGCGGCCCATCGACGCCAGCAATGTGCTGCTCTATTGCGGAGCCTGCAAGTCGGGTGTGCGCACTGGACGCGAACACCTGCCTGACGGCACCAAGGTGCTGTTCTGCAAGAAGTGCAAGAAGGCGGGCAGGGCGGGCATCATCCGGGTGCTGGCCAAGGCGGCGGCCCCCAAGGCGACGAAGTGAAACACGAGAGGGAGTAAGGGTTTATGGCCCGTTTGTTGGAAAAATACCGCAAGGAAATCATGCCGGTGCTGGCCGAGAAGTTCGGCCGGACCAACCCCATGAGCCTGCCCCGTTTGCAGAAGATCGTGGTGAACATGGGCGTTGGCAAGGCGGTGCAGGAAAAGGCTCGCATCGAGCAGGCCGCCGAGCAACTGAGCCAGATCACCGGCCAGCGCGCCCAGGTGACCAAGGCCAAGCGCGCCGTCTCGGGTTTCCGGCTTCGCGAGAACCTTGAGATCGGATGCCGGGTCACGCTTCGCGGCAAGCGTATGTTCGAGTTCCTCGACCGGCTGCTGAACCTGGCCCTTCCCCGTATTCGCGACTTCCGGGGAGTGAACCCGAAAAGCTTCGACGGGAACGGAAACTACAGCATGGGCCTCGTGGAACAGAATGTGTTTCCCGAGATAAATCCGGACAAGGTGACCTTCACGCAGGGCATGGATGTGACCTTCGTGACCAGCACCCGGCAGGACGACGAGGCCCGCGAACTTCTTCGCGCCTTCGGAATGCCCTTCAGGGACAAGTGACACAAAGCAGGCTTGGAGTAGCGACATGGCGACCGATGCGAAGAATGTGGGATTCCGGAGGGCTCTTGCCCGCCTGGAGGAACACGCCCGGCAAATGCAGAAGCGGCCGGAGGAGAGGATCAAGTCGAGGGTGATGGAACCCCGCGAGATGATCCGCATCCGAATGCGTTGCCGCATGTGCGGACGATCCCGCGCCGTTTACCGCAAATTCGGCATCTGCCGCATTTGCTTCCGTAACCTGGCCAGCGACGGGTTGATTCCCGGCGTTCGCAAGGCCTCCTGGTAAGGACAGACAGGACACCACGAATCATGATGACCGACACGATCGCCGACATGCTCACGCGGATCCGCAATGGCAACCGGATTGAGCGCCCCGTCGTTGACATGCCCGCCTCGAAGCTCAAGCTCGGCATCGCCGAGACGCTGAGGCGCGAGGGATTCATCACCCACTTCCAGGTGGGTCGGGCAATCCTCGACGAGCAGGGCCGCCCTCTTTTCCAGGAAGTCGGCGGCGACGAGATCGGCAACGGCAAGGTGACGCTTAGGCTGCACCTCAAGTATGGTCCGGACGGCGAGAAGGTGATCCGTCACATCTCTCGCTCGAGCAAGCCCGGCCGCCGCGTCTTCATGGCGTCGCGGGAATTGACCAAGGTTCTTGATGGCCAAGGAATCAGGGTGCTCAGCACGAGCCACGGCGTCATGAGCGACCGCGAGGCGAAGTCGCGCAACCTCGGTGGCGAAGTCCTGTGCACGGTGTGGTGAGACAAGTTTGAACCGCCCCGCGGGCGGAGGAGTTTAAGGTGTCACGCATCGGCAAAGCTCCCGTGGCGGTTCCCGCCGGGGTCGAGTTCAAGATCAACGCCCGCCAGTTGGGCGTGAAGGGTCCCAAGGGCACCCTCAAGTTTGAGCATCATCCGCTGGTGACCGTGTCGTATGACGACAAGGCCCGCAGCGTTGAGGTGAAGAGGGTCAGCGACGAGCGCCTGGCGCGTTCGGTGCATGGCCTGACCCGGACGCTGATCTCGAACATGATCGAGGGAGTCACCAAGGGCTACGAACGGCGACTGGTCGTCATCGGCCTGGGTTACAAGGCCGAACTCGACAAGAAGGACAAGCGCATCGTCCTCCTCAAGGTGGGTTACGCGAACACCGTGGGCGTGCGCGCTCCCGAAGGCGTGACCGTCGAGATCGGCGAAACCTCCTACAAGGTTGAGGGATCGGGCGAGGAAAAGGTCGCCTGCATCACGGTCCGAGGCGCCGACAAGCAGGTTGTCGGCCAGTATGCCGCCGACCTTCGCGCCGTCCAGCCCGCCGAGCCTTACCAAGGCAAGGGCGTGCGGTACTTCGGCGAGGTCGTGCGCCGCAAGGAAGGCAAGACCAAGGGCGCCTGACCGGCGCGATGAGATGGGGCGGCGCTGTCCGCCCGTGGGGGAAACGGTTCATGAGCGTCACCAAGCAGAAGGCCCAAAGCCGCCAACGCCGGCGGAACCGAGTCCGGAGCGCTGTCCGCGGCACGATCGAGCGTCCGCGCCTGACCGTTTTCCGGTCGAGCAAGCACATTTACGCCCAGGTGATCGACGACGACCGAGGCGTGACCCTGGCCTCGGCCAGCACCGTGTCGCCTGAACTCAAGGGCAAGGTCACCTATGGCGGCAACATCGCCGCGGCCCAGGCCGTGGGCCAACTGCTCGCCGACAAGGCCAAGGCCGCCGGTGTCGCGAAGGTGTGCTTCGACCGCGGTCATTACCGTTATCATGGCCGGATCAAGGCGCTGGCTGATGCCGCGCGCACCGGCGGACTGAGCTTCTGAAACGCCAATAGCCCGAAGGGGCGCGGGGAATCGACATGGCCAAGGATCGTGACAGGGACAGGGGCGAGAGGGTTTCGGACGGTCTTGAGGACCGCCTGATCAAGGTTCGCCGCAGTTCGACCACCGTGAAGGGCGGACGGCGGTTCACCTTCAACGCCCTGGTGGTGATCGGGGACGGCAAGGGACGCGTGGCCTTTGGTTACGGCAAGGCCAACGAAGTGCCCCCCGCCGTCGAAAAGGCCACGAAGGAAGCCCGCAACCTGGTGCAGCGGCGCAGGCCCGTGCAACTGCGTGGCGACACCATCCCCCACAGGATTGTCGGCCGTTACGGCAGCAGCCGCGTGATCCTCGTGCCGGCGGGCGCCGGCACGGGCGTCAAGGCGGGCGCCAGCGTCCGTGCGGTTCTCGAGGTCGCCGGCGTGCGGAACATCCTCACCAAGGTGCACGGGAGCACCAATCCCATCAACCTCATCAAGGCGACGCTTGACGGCCTGGAAAACCTCCGGTCCCGCGAGTCGGTGGCCCGCCTGCGTGGAGTGGCACTCTGACATGGATCTCTCAACACTTTCCCACGGCGTCCACAAGCGGAAGCTCAAGAAGCGCGTCGGCCGCGGAATCGGAACCGGTCATGGCAAGACCGGCAGCCGCGGAACCAAGGGCCAATACGCCTCGGCGGGTGCCGAACTTCCGCGCTCGATCTTCGAGGGCGGCCAGATGCCGCTCTTCCGCAAGATTCCCAAGCGCGGATTCAGCCACGGCCTGTGGGACAAGAAGTTCCATGCCGTGAATGTGGGCGACCTCAACGGCTTCCCCGAGGGCACCCTCGTCGACCAGAAGGCCCTCGACCGGGCCGGGGTTGCCAAGGGCCCGGCGGATGGCGTGCGGATCTTGGGCACCGGCGAACTGAAGGTGAAGCTGGTCATCAAGGCCCATCATTTCAGCAAGTCGGCACTCGAGAAAATCCAGAAGGCTGGCGGCACCGCCGAGGTGATTCCCCCGGCCAAGAAGCCGGTCCGGAATAAGATGAAACCGCGCCGATAGAATCCTGAGCCCCGCGCCTCGAGGAGCCCCATGGGCAAGCTGAGCAACATTCTCCGGATTCCCGAGCTGATGCAGAAGCTCGGGATAACCCTGCTTTTCCTCGCGATCTACCGCGTGGGTTTCTCCATACCTCTGCCTTACATCGACCAGGAGAAGCTCAACCGCAGCATGGGCGGATCCGGCGGGCTCAACAGCGTCTTCAACTTTGTCTCGATGTTCTCCGGCGGCGACCTGTCGGGCGCTACGGTGTTCGGCCTGGGAATCATGCCCTACATCTCGGCCGGCATCATCATGCAGTTGATGGCGTATGTCGTGCCGGCCCTCCACAGGCTCCAGAAGGAGGAGGGGCAAGCCGGCCAGAAACAGATCAACAAGTACACGCGCCTGCTGACGGTGGTGATTTGCACTGTTCAAGCCGGGTTTTATCTCAATTACCTCCTCGGCGACAAGGGCGGCGCGTCGTCGGGGTCCATGGGCTTTCCCGACGCCTCGCTCCCGGCGGGCTATTTCATCGCCATGCTGCTCAGCATGGTCGTCGGAACCCTGTTCCTGATGTGGATCGGGGAACAGATCGACGAGTACGGAATCGGCAACGGCGTGAGCCTCATCATCATGGCCGGTATCCTGGCGCGCTTGCCCGCCGCGGTGATCACCCTGCTTTATGAGCAGACGGCGACGGGATGGCGGTTCAAGGACTCCGTCCTGACCCTTGGCGGCTCGGGACAGGACATGAGCTTCGAGAGGCTGGCCACCCTGGTCGTGCTGTTCATCGCCGTGGTTGTCGCGGTTGTCATCATCACCCGCGCCCAGCGGCGGATTCCGATGCAGTCGGCCCGCCATGTGCGCGGTTCGCGCGCCTTCGGCGCCGCCGGCAGGCAGTACCTGCCCATCAAGATCAACCAGGCCGGCGTCATGCCCGTGATCTTCGCCAGCAGCCTGCTCACCCTTCCCTACTTCCTGTTCACGGCGATGGCCTCCTCAACCCAATGGGAATGGGCCCGGCGCATCGCCGACGCCTTCCAGCGGCAGGGTTGGGTCTACTGCGTCAGCGAGATCCTGCTCATTTACCTCTTCAGCTATGTCTGGACGGGCGTGATCTTCGATCCCAAGGAAATATCCGAGAACCTCAAGCGGGGCGGCAACTTCATTCCCGGCTACCGGCCTGGCGTCCGCACCGCCGAGTACATCGACCGCGTGCTGCTGCGGATCACCTATGTGGGATCCGCCTTCCTCGCGGTCATCGCGATCTCTCCAACCCTCGTCTCGAGCTTCCTGGAAGTGCGCCCCGATGTGGCGCAGTTCTTCGGTGGCACAAGCCTTCTCATCGTGGTCAGCGTGGCCTTGGATGTCGTCCAGAGGATCAACAGCCACTTGGTGATGCGGAATTATCCGGGGCTGACGGACGATTGACCGTTCCGGTCTGGCCCCAGGCCGGACCCTGGCGTGCCTGACCCGAAAGGTATCGCATGAGGCTGATCCTCCTCGGCCCTCCCGGCTGCGGCAAAGGTACGCAGGCCAAGATGCTGTGCCGGGATGCCCGCGCCGAACATGTGGGCACCGGCGACCTGCTTCGTGACGCCATCCGGCGCGAAACATCCGCCGGAATCGAGGCCCGCCGCGAGGTCGACGCCGGGCACCTTGTTCCCGACGAGGTCGTCAACCTCCTCATCGGCGAGAGGTTCGGGCGGGGCGACCGGCCTTCCCGGTTCGTGATGGACGGCTACCCCCGCACCCTGCCCCAGGCACACGCCTTCGATTCCATTCTTTCCGGAGTCGGCATGGCGCTTGACGGCGTCGTCATGATGCAGGTCAGGGACGAGCTCATCGTCAACCGCGTCAGCGGCCGCTGGTCGTGCCCGAAGCTCGGGTGCAAGGCGACCTACCACATTGATTCCAACCCGCCCGCGCGCCCGGGGTTCTGCACCGACTGCGGCACGGGACTGGTGCAGCGCGCCGATGACGCCCCCGCCACCGTCGGGGAAAGGCTCGTGATCTACCACCGCGACACCGAGCCCCTGGTTCCCCACTACGAGAAGGCGGGAATCCTGATCCGCGTCGATGGCGAGGGCGACATCGGCGTCGTGGGGCTGGCGATCAGGCAGGCGCTTGCCACGCGGGGCCTGCTGTGATCGCGCCAGGTGTTGCCTTCGGGGGCGATCGGGGATGGTGAGGCAGGGGGGATCGTCGCAACCGCGGCTCAAGACCCGGGCCCAGATGGAACTGATGCGCCGCGCCGGCAGGCTTGTGTCGGAAGCCCTCGCCATGTGCCGGCGGATGGCAGTTCCGGGCTGCGCCTTGTCCGAACTCGACTCCGCCGTTGAAGCCCTCTTCGTCTCGCGCGGGGCCCAGCCCCTGTTCAAGGGTTATCCGGGCAAGGTGCCCTATCCCGGCAGCACCTGCCTGTCGGTCAATGAGCAGGTCGTTCACGGGTTGCCCGGGGCGAGGATGCTGCAGGAAGGCGACCTCCTCAAGGTGGACACGGCCTGCAGGCTTGACGGTTGGTGCGCCGACGCGGCGGTGACCCTTGGGGTTGGAAGGGTCAGTTCCGGGAAGGACAGGCTGAGGCGGGTGACGGAGGAGGTCTTGCAGCTGGCGATCCGGGAGCTGGCTTCCGGAGTGAAGCGCAGGGGCCTGTGGTCTGAAGTGGCCAAGCGTATGCAGCTGCACGCCGAGTCCGCCGGGTTCCAGATGGTGACCCAATATGTCGGCCACGGGATCGGCGAAACGATGCATGAACCGCCCCAGGTTCCCAACTACTTCGACCGTGAGACCCTCGGAACGGATTTCAGGCTGGTTCCTGGTCTTGTTTTGGCCGTGGAACCCATGGTGAACATGGGAGTTTCGCAAACCAAGGTGCTTCGCGACCACTGGACTGTCGTAACGCGGGACGGACTTCCCAGCGCCCATGTGGAGCATACCTTGGCGCTGACGGCGGACGGTGTCTGGGTGATCACCTCGGATCGGGATGACGATGTCGTGAAATAGCGTGAAACCCTTGTCAGTGCAGGGGAATTGATCTAATATCGACGTTTCGCGCGGAGGGCGTGACATGAAGGTGCGATCAAGCGTGAAGCGGATTTGCGAAAAGTGCAAGATCATCAAGCGCGAGGGCAAGGTCCTCGTGATTTGCGAGAATCCGCGACACAAGCAGCGCCAAGGCTGATTTCCGGGAAACGGGGGCCATGGCCCCTTGGGAGTAGAAAATGCCTCGTATTCTGGGTGTGGACCTTCCCAACGACAAGCCGACGCACATTTCGCTGCGTTACATTTACGGCATCGGCCCCGCATTGGCCCTGAGGATCTGTGAAGAGGCCCGCGTCGATCCCCTGCGCCGTGCCCGGGAACTGTCCGACGACGATATCAGCCGCATCGCGACCATCCTCGACCGCGAATACACCGTCGAAGGCCCCCTTCGTCGGCAAACCCAGCAAAATATCGCCAGGCTCAAGGATATCGGCAGCTACCGTGGGATGCGGCATCGGCGCAGCCTTCCCTGCCGCGGCCAGCGCACCAAGACGAACGCCCGCACCCGCAAGGGCCCCCGCAAGACGGTGGCCGGCAAGAAGGGCGTCAAGGACAAGTAAAAATTCACGAGGCATTCCCGGTTCATGGCCGGGTTCGCATGGGCGTTTTGAATCATTTTCGGAGAGGCAAGCGTGGCGAAGACGAAGAAGCGCAAAGTCAGGCGCAATGTGAATCAGGGCATCGCCCATATTCGCGCCACTTTCAACAACACCATCGTGACGATCACCGACCGTCAGGGCGACACACTTTGCTTCGCTTCAGGCGGACAGGTTGGCTTCAAGGGAAGCCGCAAAAGCACGCCTTTCGCGGCGCAGCGCGCTGCCGAGGTGGCGGCGGAAAGGGCCTCGAAGTTTGGGGTCCGCGACCTTGATGTCCGTGTGCAAGGGCCCGGCGCCGGGCGCGAGTCGGCCGTCACGGCCCTTCAGGCGTCCGGAATGATCATCAAGTCGATTGAGGATGTGACGCCATTGCCGCACAATGGTTGTCGTCCTCCGAAGAAGCGTCGAGTTTAAAAGACACGGCAGCCCCGACATTCGACCGGGCTGCAAGGGAACCTGAACGGGGAGCATCGGCGGGATACCATGGCAAGAACCACCAATCCGGTTTGCAAGATGTGCCGGCGCGAAGGCCGCAAGCTGTACCTCAAGGGCACTCGCTGCGAGTCCGACAAGTGTTCCGTCAGTCGTCGCAACAAGCCGCCCGGCATGCACGCCGACCGGCGCTCAAAGCCTTCCGAATACGGTACCCGTCTTCGCGAGAAGCAAAAACTCAAGCGGTTTTACGGCATTCTCGACCGCCAGTTCCACCGCACCTTCGACCAGGCGACCCGCGCCACCGGCAATACCGGCGAGCAGCTTCTTTCCTTGATGGAAAGACGGCTCGACAACGTGGTTTACCGGATGGGTTGGGCTGGCAGCCGCGCCGCGGCCCGTCAGTTGGTCGCCCACGGCCATTTCACGATCAATGGCAAGCATGTCGACATTCCCAGCCTTCTGGTGAAGCCCGGCGATCTGGTCTCCGTGAAGGCCAGGGAACGCTCCCTTTCCATCGTGCGCAAGCTCTCGGAAGGGGTCGGCCGCAAGGAACTTCCGGCCTATCTGGAGGCGCAAGGCTCCGAAAGTGAACCGCCCCAGTGCCGGGTCACGAGGATGCCCAGCCGCACCGATGTCGACCCCCGTCTTGAGGATCAGGGGCCGCTTCGCGAGCAGCTCATCATCGAATTCTGCTCCCGTTGACCATCACCAAGGTGTTTCGCCGGGCTTGGAGTCCGGCGAACTCCATCCGGGGAAACTGACGGCCCGCCGGCCGTAGACCGAGGAGACCGAGACAATGCGAATCCGTTGGCGTGGACTTGAGCTTCCCAGCCGCGTGGCGACCGACCGCCCCGCGATGACCGACACCTATGGCAAGTTTTCCATCGAGCCGTTCGAGCGCGGCCTGGGGGTGACGATCGGCAACAGCCTCCGGCGCGTGCTCCTTTCCACGCTCGAGGGCAGCGCGATCACGCAGATCAAGATCCGCGGTGTCGCCCATGAAATCACCACCCTGCCCGGTGTCGTCGAGGATGTCACGGACATCGTCCTCAACATCAAGAGCCTCGTGGTGCGTAACACCTCCGACGAGCCCAAGGTGATCCGGATCGAGCGGTCGGAGAAGGGAACGATCTTCGCCCGCGACATCATCACCGATCCGTCGGTTGAAATCATCAATCCCGACCATGTGATCGCCACCCTCACGGGCGACATCACCTTTCAATGCGAGATGACCGTGGAGAATGGCCGGGGTTACCGCCCCGCCGAGGAAAATGTCCAGAAGGATCGCGAGATCGGCGTCATTCCGGTGGACAGCAGCTTCTCCCCCGTGGTCAAGGTGAAGTACGAGATCGTCGACACCCGCGTGGGCCAGAAGACGAATTATGACCGCCTTGTCCTTGAGATTTGGACCAACGGCACCACCTCGCCCCAGCTCGCGCTTGTCGAGGCGGCCAAGATTCTCCGCAAGCACCTCAATCCGTTCGTCCAGTACAGCGAACCTGGCCCCGAAGTCTCGATCGACGATCGCCCCGACTCGGCTGGCGGCTCGCATGATATGGAACTTGAGCGCAAGCTGGCGATGAGCCTCGCCGAGCTCGAGTTGTCCGTCCGCGCGACCAATTGCCTTGAAACCGAGGGCATCACCACCGTCCGCGACCTGGTGACCCGCAACGAGGCCGAACTCCTCGAGGTCCGCAACTTCGGCGAGACGACGCTGAAGGAAGTCAAGCAGAAGCTGAGCGAGCGCGGCCTTGAATTGGGACAAAGGATTCCCGGCGCCCTCCGCCGCTAACCGACAAAACGAAGGGGTATCGTGACATGCGCCATCTGAAATCGGGCCGCAAGCTCAACCGCAACGCCGCCCATCGCCGATCTCTTTTCCGCAACATGGCGTGCGCCCTGATCGAGCACGGCCAAATCGTGACGACGGTCGCCAAGGCCAAGGAACTTCGTCCGTTTGTCGAAAGGCTCGTCACCATGGCGAGGCCGAAGGAGGGGCGCGACCCTGTCACCGCCCGCAGGCTCGTCATTTCCCGGTTGGGACCCACCGCCAAGACGGTCTTGACAACCGACAAGGCCAATGAGTCGATCCAGCAGGAATGGCTCAAGAGCAATGTCCTGCGCAGGTTGATGGAACGCGCGGCGGCCTACGAGGCGGCGAAGCGCCCCGGTGGTTACACCCGCGTCATCAAGATGTCCGATTACAGAATCGGGGATGGCGGGGCAAAAGCGCTCATTGCCTTCATTGATCCAAACGAGGCCAAGGTGGCCCGCGAGGAAACCTCCGCCCCCACGGTTTCCTGATATCTCTTGCCTAGTCCGAAATCCTTGCCAAGGGCCCGTTTTCGGGCCCTTGGTTCTTTTTTTGCCTAGAAAGACCAATAGAAAAATCTTGCTTATGAATTTAATTGAATATCGCACGAATTATTCGTGATGGATTTTTCTGGATACGAATTGATATACAAGGCTTAGGCGAGGAATCTCCTGGTCTTTGGAGGGAGTCAACTTTCCGGGGAATGAACCTTCCATGCTGTTCGAATTCAAGAAAAACGCGGATTTCAAAGTGAATCCACCCTCCTCGGAAAAAATCCTGGGATATCTTAACTTTTCGGATGGAAGATGCGATCCGAAATGGCAGGCACTGGTCAACGAATCGTTCGCGGCGCTGGATCCTGATTCCAGGCCTTGGGCGACATTGCTGGATCGCTGGTCATCCGACCTTCGGAATCTTTCGGAATCCGGTTCTCCCGGTTTTCGTGACATCAGGCAGGCGGTCGGCGCCATTGGACTCGCCCGGGAGTCCCTTGCCGCCTACAGGGCCTACCATTCCGATCTTTTGGGACATTGCCATGATTCGGAGTTATTCGGTCCCCTTTTTCTCGTTCGTGTCCTCGAGTCGGTTCTCCGGGTGATCCACGATGCCGAAATGCCCGGGGAATCCGGTTTTTCCGAGGCCTCAAGCCTGGCCGGCAGGGTTGTTCGCGATCTCAACGATTTTGTCGGGTACAGGCCCGTGGCCCTGCTGGAAACGCGGAACACCGGGGAGCCTTACGAGCACGAGAGGCACCGTCCGGTGCCGGTCTTCATCCGCGGCTGCGGTTTTGCCGTCGGGTCGAAGGAAAAGGTGGTTGAGAGGGCGTTCGCGTTCCTTCGGGAAACATCGCCCCAACTGCTCCGTGACGCCGGCATCGACCTCGAGCAAATCGAGGAACTGTCGGTCGACATGAGGTCGTATGATCATGGCCACCCCGCCAACCTGCGGCCCAACCAGGTGTTCGGCGAGTGGGACCCGGCTCGGATCGACATCAAGGGACGGTATTCCCGCTTGGTGGTTCGCAAGCTCATCTTCGACGCGATCGGGGATTGGGGACGCATCCGTTCATCCCTCGCCGATCCGGATGAATCGGTGTCGGAATCGGCCGCTGTCCTTTGCGGCACGATGCTGATGTCCAGCGGCGTGACGGGGGGCCAACCCGGCGCGCATGATTCCACCAAGCGCCTCGGCGACCTGCTGCCCGGAATCGCGCGGTACCGCGACCAGTTCTACAGGGAACTGCAGGAGCGCATGCCGCCCAACCACCTCGAGCGCTTGCGCGCGGAGGAAAAGCAGGTCAGGCAGCCGTTTGGCAAGGTCCGTCAATTCCTCAACGCGTGGATGGCGAGGCAAAGGGCCCTGCAGGTGCAGCAGCAGGCGATGGCGACACTGTTCGCCCGCCTCGGGCTTCCGGGCTCGAGCGCGCGGGAGGCGAGGAAAATCACGGTTTTGGCGCCACGGTTCATGTGTGAACTGATCGCCGGAATGAAGCTGATGAAGTTCGAGGGTGAGCAGGGAAGGCTCGACTCGGCGGTTGGTCGACTTCCCGCCGTGGTTCAGAAGCTCAGGCTCGGCATTTCCTGCGGCGCCCTGACCGACCCGTGGAATGTCCTTGGTTTCCAGGGGATGTTTCCGCTGAGCCCGGCGAGGGAGGACGCGACGCGCGACACGAGGCTTGACGACCTCCTTTCCATCGTCGAGAGGCTTTTCGAGTCGATGACATTGCTTTGGGCCGAATCGGCGGCGCGGGGCGACGACGAGAGGGCCGGCTTCGTCTCGGGCCGGATGAGGGAGCTGGCGGACTGGTGGGACAAATTCGCCACATACCGAGTCAGTGATGTTCGCTTTGTCAGGGGATTGCGGCACCTCAAGGCGGGACGCGGGGTGGCCGAGGCCCTGTCACGGTGGCGGCAGCGGGGCTCGGCTCCGGCCGACATGGTGTTCTGGCAAAAGCAGGTCAGGTCCCTGCGCACCGCCCAGACCCACGCCCTGGCCGTGGAGGCCCTGCTGCGCCAGGGTGACTTGGCCGCCTCCCAGGGCCTGCTTGTGCATTGGATATCCCTGGCCGACAAGATCGGGCTCGAGGATGGGCAGCACAACTTCTACCGGCTCGCGTTCCAGTGGCTTGGCAAGGCGGCGGCGATCGGGGAACCCCCGCAGGCGAGGGTGAGGCGGGTCGGATTGTTCCTCGGCCAGTTGGTTGTCAACGCCGGCGAAATGCTGGAAGTGCCGCGCGCAGGTGAATTCCTCACGGCGGTTCGCGAGGACGATTTCGACCCGGATCATCGGGAGGATGACCCACCTCCGTTTGACGCGAAGCCGGAGGCCGGCGGCCTCGCCGAGGTTGGGCTTCCCGGGGACAATCCGTTCGACATGGAGGAGCAGGCCGAGCGGCTGGAAAGGCGGCTCCGTTTCCAGGCGGCCCAAGGGCGGCTGATGCAGGAAGGCGCCCGCTGGCTCGAGGGGCAGGAACTCCCAGTTCCATCGGTCGACCAACTGTGTTCGTGGCGCGAGGAAGCGTGCCACCGTTCGACCAGGGCGCTTGAGCTGGCCCGTGAGTTGCTTGGCATCGAGGTTCCTCCGCCATCCACGCCCGATGTCGATTCCTTTTTGCAATACGAGCGCCGTCGCAGTCTCCGCGAGACCCTCACCAACGAGGCGCTCTCCGCCAGCCTCGAGCAGAGAATGGCGGGTTTGGTGTTCGCGGTGGCCTCCGCCTCGCACAAGCGCGAGGTCGCCAAGCTCGAGGGCGATCCTTCCTACCTTGAGCCATTCATCGAGTTGGGCGGGGCGCTATTCAGGCGCGACGGGGTCAAGGTGAGGCGGGCGCTTCCGGGTTTCCGCGAATTTTTCCGCGAAGAACCATTGCTGCACACGCACCTGTTCCAAGGCGGCAGGCCGGCGAACCTGATGCGCACCCGGCTGGCGATGCAGGTTCTCCGCTCCCTGCTCGCGAACCTGCCGCGGCTGGGCCTGTTCGCCGACACGCTTGAATTGCTTCGCCTCGCGAGGCGCATGGAGGACAAGCCCGGCCCCGATGGCCCGGGCGTTACCGAATTCGTCCAGTACTACACGGCGGGGTTGCAGGCGATCGTCGAGGCGGTCGTCCATTCCGCGACGGGATGGGAGGATTCGTCGGGCCTCGTCGGCATTCTCGACGATCTCGTGAAGCCGTTTGAGGCGCTCTGGATCGAGCACAGCCGATCGGGCCAGTTGTCGGCGCTTGAGGGTATCGGCGGGGAAAAGGAATACCGAGCGCTGCAAAAGTTCATCAAGGACCATGGGCGTGAACTGTTCCATGCCCGCTTCATGACGCTCGCGAACCTGCGCGGAATTTTGCACAGGGGACCGAAGGCCTATCTTGAGACGATGGTGCGAGAGTCGGATCCCCTCAAGCCGAGCCGGCTTGCCGATACCCTTGAAGCGCCCCAGGAACTCAAGGCCGCATCCCGCCGGCTCGAGGTGATCATCAAGACGGTCGTCGAAAACTACGAGGAGTTCAAGGACTACAACACCACGACAACCCTGTCCGACTACGGCGAGAACCTGAATGTCCTCGTCGATTTCCTCGTGCTGAAGTCGGGATACGACCGTCGGGCGTGGGAGTTGAGGCCCCGCCTTCTTGTTCACGAGGTGCTGGCCAGGCAGGAAAGGCATGAGGAGGCCCGGGCCTGGCAGTCGGCTCTCGAGGAGCGAACCAAGGCCATCGCGGAGGACCAGATCGACCGCCTTGGCCAACTTGAGCGCCTTCACGGGGTCAGGCTTTCGACCATCCGCGACCGGATCGAGGAAAGGTTTGTCCGCAACCTCGGGTTGGACCGACTTTGCGCCCTCATCCGGCCGGTGCTGGAGCAATCCCGGGCCTTGGCGGCGAGCGGCCAGCAGGGTACCGGAATCTCATCCGGCGCCGAGGAACACGCATGTCCGGCGCTTGCCTCGCTGCGCGAGGGGCTTGAGCCATTCATGGAGAAACCGGCGGGCGTCGGGCGGGATGTCCCCGAGTGGATCAGGAAACTCGAGCTGGAATTGCAAAGGGCCAGCGTCACCACGCTTGTGGAAGCTTCCGCACCTGAAAGATTTTTCCTGATACCCGAGCCCAAGTTGGCGCGCATCGATGTGCTTGGGGAGATCAAGGCCATGACCCCGCCTGATGACTCGAAGCCCGATTCCGCGTTGGCCACCTGAGAGCGACCGCTCCGAATTTATCAAGTTTGACGATTGTGCCGGTCGATGGATGGGTGTCGTTGAACTCTATCGGAGTGACGGGTCAGCGTCGCATGCGGCCAATTCTTGCCATCATCACGGCCACCATCCTGTCGGTTTGGGGTGTCGCGCCAATCGCATGCGGCCAGGAGGCCGCAGTAGAGGCCGGCATGGCGGAGGTTTCCGCGGCGGATCCCTCCATCCCGTTCTGGTCGCCGGCCAGGCTCAATTGGCGGATGCGCGAGGTCGAGGATCGCTCACCCAGCATTCGTGTTCCCGGTCCCGACACGGCGAACTACCCCAATGGCTGCTTCACGCTTCCCGCCGGCAGGTCGTATGTCGAATTTCTGCCCGTGGTGTTTTCCGGACAAACGGCAGGGAGCCCATCCAACTACAGCGCCCAGGTGCTCCTGAGGCACGGCATCACCGACTGGCTTGAGTTCCGCCTTTTCCTCCCGGGAATGCCGCAAGTCCAGTTCGGGGGCGACGGCCAATCGCAGGTGACGGGCGTGGGGCCGCTGACATTCGATACCAAAATCCACCTGTTTGATGAAAAGAAAGAATTTTTCCTTCCCGCGTTCGGCATAGAACTGGCGTTGCAGACCAACTGGGCCTCCCCGGCCTTCAACTCGGGTGTCCAGCCCTCGATCAACCTGCTGTTCGACCACTCACTGCCATTGGGCTTGGTATTCGAGTGGAATGTGGGAGTGTTTGGTGGCAAGGACAGCAACAATATCAATTATTACCTGGCGACATGGCAATTCTCCCTGCAGAGGGAAGTGCTGCCTGGGTTCGCTGTCTTCGCTCAAGCCTTCATCAACGACGCCAACCTGACTCGGTTTGGTCCGGAAATCAGGTCGACGATACCCAATAATGCGACTGTGGTTGGAGCGGGATTCCTGTGGACGGTGAGCGACCTGTTCGCGGTCTACGCCTCGGGCGGCGCCGGTGTCACCAAGGAAGCTTCCGAAAGCGTGGCTCAGATCGGCATGGCGTTCGCCTTCTGAACGAACTCACTTGGCCGGCGGCAGCTTGATCATTTCCAGGAATTCTGCGTTCGACTTGCAGGGCGAAAGCCTTGAAAGCAGCTTTTGCATTCCTTCGACGGGGTTCATGTCCACGAGCAGGCGGCGCATGGCGTGGATGCGGCGGAGGTCTTCGGCCGGTATGAGGCGCTCCTCCTTGCGCGTGCCCGACTGGCTGATGTCCATGGCCGGGAAGATTCGGCGGTCGGCGAGCTTGCGATCAAGGACAAGCTCCATGTTTCCCGTGCCCTTGAGTTCCTGGAAGATCACCTCGTCCATGCGCGAGCCGGTGTCGATGAGCGCGGTGCCGATGACAGTGACGCTGCCGCCTTCCTCGAAGGCCCTGGCGCAACCGAAGAGGCGCTTGGGCACCTCGAGGGCTCGGACATCCATGCCTCCCGACATGGTCCGGCCGCTGTTGCCGACATTCTTGTTGTAGGCCCGCGCCAGGCGGGTGAGGCTGTCGAGCAGCAGGAAGACCTGCTTGCCCTGCTCGGCCAGGCGCTTGGCGCGCTCGACAACCAGTTCGGCGACCCTGACATGGTTGGCCGCGTCGTGGTCGCTGCTCGAGGCGATCACCTCACCCCTCACCGTGCGACGGATTTCCGTGACTTCCTCGGGCCTTTCGTCGACGAGAAGCACCATGAGGTGCATCTCGGGATGGTTTTCGCTGACCGCCTTGGCGATGTGCTGAAGAAGGATGGTCTTTCCGGTGCGGGGAGGCGCGACGATCAGGCCGCGCTGTCCCTTGCCGATGGGAGTGAGCAGGTCCATGACCCGGGTCGTGAGAGGTTCGGCCCCGGTTTCAAGGCGGATCGGCTGGGTCGGGTCTACGGCGGTGAGCAAGTCGAAGTCGCGGTGCCTGTAGTCCGCCGGGGGGTGTCCCTCGATCGATTCGATCCTCAGCACGCGCGGACCCTGGCCCCTGTTGCCGGGAACAACCTGGCACGAAAGCTGAAGCCCCTCGCGCAGCCCGAGTCTCTGGATGGTTCCGACCGGGATGAACGGGTCATTCGGCTGGGGCAGAAAGTCCCGCTTGGCCGAGCGCAGGAAACCATGGCCCTTGTTGGAAAGCTCGAGAATTCCCTCGGCTTCCATCGCCGGCTGAGCCGGGGTGCGGTATCCCGCGGTTTCACCAGGCAAGGGGGTTTCCTCGGGCAAAGGCGCTCCGGGGAGGAGTTCCTCCGGATAGGGATTTCCCTCAGCGGGAAGCGGCGAGGGCCTGCGGAACGGACCCCTGGGCTTCAGGCCCTGGGCCCCGTGCGGGCGACCTGGATGTGACGGCCGGCGCCCGTCCTGGTTGTTGCGGCGCGGATCGGGACGATTGAACGATGCCATGGTTTCTGGTTCACACCTTGCGGAAAGGGGTACTGGCTTCGAAAGTTCCGTCTGGCAGGGGATCAAGGACATAGTCGCCAAACAGGTTGGGCGACTCCCTTTGAAGAATTCTGAGCATGGCGACGGCGACCTTGCGGATCTCATCCTCGGCGTGCCTGCTGCCGCGCATCTCGATGAAGTGCCTCAGGGCACGGGCGTTGGCCGTCACGAAGATCTTGGTCTCGGTGGCGTTGGGCAGAACGCTCCTGGCGGCCTGCCGGGCCTTCTTGCGCCGGAGGGTGTTGTCGGTTTCGTCGGAAAACCGCTCCGAAAGCCGTGAAACCAATTCCTGGTATCCGGCATGGGCGGCCTCGATGGTTCTCTGCCAGATCGCGTGGCATTCCGGGTCTTGCGCGATGCAATCGGGCTCGACATATTCCGCGACCGACTCGTCGACATACCGTTGGCTTAGTTGGGAATATCCCATTCCCGCGCGATGGCGCACCAGTTCGTGAGTGAACGACCGGCTTACCCCCGTGATGACAAAATTCCACACGGCATGCTCAAGGACGGAACCATGTCCCACCTCGAGGATGTGCTTGATGTAGGCGTGGTTTCCTCCGGGCCTGGGCCTGGCAAAGCTCATGTAGCAAACACGGCCCGCGACTTCGACGAGCGACTCGGCGGCGACATCGGTGTCGGTTTGCCAGGCGACCCCATGGTCGGCAAGGAAACGCTCGACTTCCGCCTCATGGCTTTCCTGGCGACCAACGAGGTACACCTCGGGGTCCCGGAGGATCCTCATCGGATCAACCGAATCCATTCAAACTTTCCTGGAAAAACCACCTAACTTGGCGGCTGAAGGGTTCGACCCAGCGATTGGGAGGAATTCCCGGACAACTTATGTACCATCAGTCTTAGGTCCGGGGCCTGTCGAGTCAACGCCAAATCACGGAATGTGCCTGCGTTCGCTCTGGCCGGTGGTTTCCATGGCCGGAAAACCCGTCATTTCGATCGTTTTCGCCAGACTTGTGAACCCGCCACACTGCCGATATGATCTTGTTTTGCCGAATGTGGAGGGCGTCATGAAGAAGAACATCCATCCCGAATACACGGAAGCCACCGTGACCTGCGGTTGCGGCAACAAATTCACCACGCGCAGCACCAAGAAGGCGATCACGGTTGAAATTTGCTCGGCCTGCCACCCCTTCTTCACCGGAAAGATGAAATTCGTGGACACCACCGGCCGGGTCGAGCGCTTCCAGAAGAAGTACGCCTCCTTCTCCGGCAAGAAGAAGGCCGAAGTCGCGAAGTAGGGATTCCAAATCATGGCTGCCCGCCCGGGTTTTTCCCGGGCGGGCGCTTTGTTTTGATGGTCGGGATCACCGCGGGCGGAAACCATGATCGAAGCCTTCGAAGTCATGGAAAATCGTCTCAGGGAGGTCGAGTCCCTGCTGCAAGACCCCGCCGTTGCGGGTGACAGGGCCAGGCAGTCGACACTGTTCCGCGAGCACGGGCTTCTCACGAAAAAACTCGAGCCTTACCGCCGATATCTCAAGGTCTCCTCGAGCCTTTCGGAAGCCCGGGCCTTGGCGTCGGGCGATGATGCCGAGATGGCCGCCCTCGCGGTTGAGGAGACGGCTTCGCTGGAGGCGGAGGAGTCGGCGCTCAGGCGCTCCCTTGAGGATGTGTTGATCGCGGGCGATGATGATTTCGCCAGCTGCATCGTTGAAATTCGCGCCGGAACCGGTGGCGCCGAAGCGGCCCTATTCGCCGGTGACCTATTCCGCATGTACACGATGTTCGCCCGCGACCGCCGCTGGCAAGTTGAGGAAGTCTCGTTCCAGCCGGGCGACCAGGGCGGCTTCAAGGAAGTCGTCTTCGGCCTCAAGGGTGAGGGAGCCTGGGAGGCGATGCGCCACGAGAGCGGAGGCCATCGCGTGCAGCGGGTTCCCGAGACCGAGGCCCAAGGCAGGATCCACACCTCCGCCGCCACCGTCGCCGTGCTGCCCGAACCCGACGATGTCCAGGTGGAGATCAGGGACGAGGACATCGAATGGGAGCGGATGCGCGCCGGCGGCGCCGGCGGCCAGCATGTGAACAAGACGGAGTCGGCGGTCCGGATCCGCCACATACCGACGGGCATCGAGGTGAAATGCCAGGACGAGCGCAGCCAGCACAAGAATTACGACCGCGCCATGCGCATCCTCAAGACCCGATTGTTTGAACTCCAGCAGGAAAAACTGCATCAGGAACGATCCCAATTGCGCCGGTCCCAGATTGGCTCGGGTGACCGCAACGAGCGGATCCGCACCTACAATTTTCCGCAGAATCGAATCACCGACCACCGCGTCGGGCTCACGCTCCACACCCTCGATCTCGTGATGGAAGGCCAATTGTCCGAACTGTTCTCGCAACTGGCGGAGCACGACCGCAAGGAAAGGCTCGCGCGCCTTTCCGCCGGTGAATCGTCATGAGTTCCGATCCGTCCGAATGGACGATCGGCCGCCTCCTGGAATGGACTTCCCGTAAGCTGGCCGAATCGGGTGTTTCCGAGGCCCGGCTTGAGGCCGAGATGATGCTTGCCAAGGCCATCGGCGGCCGGCGCATCGACCTCTACGCCCAGCATGGCAGGAACGCCACGGAAGAGGAGAGAACGCGCTTTCGCGACATGGTGCGCAGGAGACTCGACCACGAGCCTGTCGCCTACATCGTGGGCAAGCGGGAATTTTACGCCTTGGAGTTCAAGGTTGACTCGCGTGTTCTCGTTCCCAGGCATGAGACGGAACTGGTGGTTGACGAGGCGAGGGCCTGCCTGCGAGGTAAGGCCTCGCCGTTGGTGGTGGATGTGGGCACCGGGTCGGGAGCGATCCTCCTCTCGGTGCTGAGCCAGATTCCCACGGCCAGGGGAATCGGAATCGACCTATCCGGCGGAGCCATTGAGGTTGCCCACGACAACGCGCGCGCGCTTGGAATGTCCGGGCGGGTCGAATGGGTGAACGGTTCGCTGCTCGAGGCGCTTCCGGGGGGAATCACGCCCCATGCCATCACCGCCAACCTGCCCTACATTCCCGGCGGGGAGATCGACCTGTTGGCTCCGGAGGTGAGGCGCGAACCCCGCATCGCCCTGGATGGCGGGCCGGATGGCCTGAGCCTGGTGCGGGCCCTGGCCGGGCAGTCGGAGGCGGTCCTGCCGCCGGGAGGGCACCTGATCCAGGAAGTGGGGGCCGGCCAGGCGGAGGGGGTTTCCCGCTGGCTGTCGGAGCGGGGCTGGCGGGTGAAGCCGGCCATTCGCGACGGCGGCGGGCACTGGCGCGTCGTGAGCGCCTCCCGTCCCTGAGGCCATCCTAGTCCATCGTGTACACGGAATTCGGATCCAGTTCGTGGCGAATTTCATCAACGGGATCCTTCCGGCCCGCACCCTTGTAAAGTGTGTCCGGAAAGTTGTAAACGATCCCATCGACGCCGCCGATGTTCCTGTATCCGTGGATAACCCGGGGTGGCACGATCACCAGCATCGGCCTTGAGGCGCCGACCACCTCTCGCTGGATCACCCCGAAGGTGGGGGATCCGGGCCTGGAGTCCCACAGGACAAGTTCAAAGTCCGATGGGCCGATGAAGCAGAAGCAGTCCGACTGGCCGGCGTGCTCGTGCGGTCCGCGCGCGACACCGGTCGAGGTTTGCGAGACATAGCCCATGAGGGGCGAATAACCCGCCGGCAATTCGTCGGCCCGGAACATCTCGGCGAGCCATCCCCTGGAATCGCCGTGGGTTTTCAGCGGTTTCCAGAACAGGTTGGAGATGATTCCCGGTGTGAAGGCCATGGATTCAGGCGCCCTGCCGGCCGGGATCAACCGCGAGAACCAGGGATGACGGCCCCTCGGGTTCCCAGGTCCAGGGACCGGCGTTCCTCGGAAGAATGGCGGTGTGGCCCGCCGCGAGGATCTCGCCGCGGGTCCGGCCCCTGAGCGTTCCCCGGCCCGACACGGCGAAGACGGCGCCCAGCCTTCCCGCGACCGGCAGGTCGGCGGGCGATTTTCCAGCCACATGATGGAGTTGGAAATAAGGGCAATCAACCATCGGCTCGATCGTGGTCGACCTGCCATCGCCCCCGTGGTTTGCCGGCATGACGGGATGGACGGGACCGCGGCGCCAATCGATGCAGGCGATCGATTCCTCAAGGTGCAACTGCCGGCCCTTTCCCGAGGCATCGACGCGGTTCCAGTCGAAGAGCCGGAAGGTGGCGTCGGAGGTCTGCTGGATCTCCGCCATGAGGACGCCGCCGCCGACGGCATGGACCGTCCCGGCGGGCAGGTAGAGGCATTCACCGGGCCTGGGCGTGAAGGAGTGGAGGCACTCGGCGATGGTGCCCTTGGCCGCGGTCGCCCGGATGTCGGCGGCGGTCACGCCGGGTAGAAGGCCTGCCCATACCTTGGCGTTCGGTCCGGCATCGATGATGAACCAAGCCTCGTTTTTCGGCCCCTCGCCGGGCCAGAGAGTCCTTGCCTTTTCAGCGTCGGGATGCACCTGCACCGATAACCAATCATGGCAGTCCAGCCACTTGAGCAACCATGGAAACCGTTCCGCCTCCGGGGCGCCCACGATTTCATCGACGTGATTTTCCATCAAGGAACGGAGGCATTTCCCGCGGGCCGAACCGGACAGGCAAACGCTTGAGTGGCGGGGATGATCGCTCACCTCCCACGCCTCGCCATAGGACTGTCCGTCGGGAAGGGGCTTGCCGAGGCGCGATTCCAGCGCCCTTCCGCCCCAGACCATCGCGCGGGGCGAGGATTCAAAAATCAGGGGACCTGTGCTGGGCATGGATGGATCCCGAAAAAGTCAGGCGGCGCTGAGGACCGTGCCGCCCGGCTTGGCCTTGCCCGTGGAAGCGGCGATTCGCGTCCATTCCTTGTACGCGGGAATGATCTCCCCGGCGGATCCAACCTGCCGCACCTTGCCGTGCTCAAGCCAGATGATGCGGTTGCAAAGCTCGGCCGTTCTCTCAAGGTCGTGGCTCACCATGACCATGAGGTGGGCTTTCGCGATTGTGGCGCGCATCCTTTCGAATGCCTTGGCCTGAAACGCCATGTCGCCGGCGGCCAAGACCTCGTCCACCAGCAGAACCTCCGGATCAATCGCCGTCGCGATGCTGAAGGCAAGCCTCACGCGCATACCCGAGGAATAAAATCTCACGGGCATCTCAAGGAACTCGCCTAATTCGCTGAAGTCCGCGATCTCCTGGAGCTTGTTGTCCACGCTCCTGGGTGTTTCACCTTGGAGATAACAGCGGAACCGGATGTTCTCCCAGCCCGTGGCTTCCTGTTCAAATCCCAAGGCGATGTCGAAAAGGGACGAAATTCGCCCGGCAACCTTCCGGCTACCGTTGCTTGGCTGGTAAATGCCGGCGATCAACCTAAGGAGCGTGCTTTTGCCGGCGCCGTTATGGCCGATGATGCCTAGCCGTTCCCCGTCGTTCACTTCCAGCGAAATGTCGTCGAGCGCCTGCACCTGCTTGGGCATCCTGTAGTGCTTGCGGAAAAAGCCCCCCACCAGGATGTCCTTGAGGTTGTAACCGGAGTCCTGCTTCACCATGAAGGCAAGGCTGACATTTTTAAGCGAGATGTTGGCCATGTTCCCCGGGGTTTCCTGTCACAGGAAAAAGATCAGCCTTGATTCCCGTTGCCGCAAGTTGAGCGCCGCCAGGAGGAAGAAGCCCCCGGCGATGATGGTGGCGAGGCCGTACATCTCAACCGATGGCACCTCATGAGTGAGCAGGGGCGTGCGAACCAGCGTGAGGAACGGGACGATCGGGTTGGCGTTGACGAGCCAACTCAGTCCCTTCTCCCTGAGTAGCTGTTCCGGGTACCAGATTGGAGTGAGATACATGAGGATTTGTAGCGCGACTTCTGTGATATGTTTTACATCACGAAAATAAACATTTAATATACCGAGCAAGCAAGATATGGACCAGCCCATAATCATGATGAGCAGCAGGGATGGGACAAGGCTCAAAAGTGGAAGGATGCCAGGAAAACCCGTTCCCCAAATCGAAAGTGCGATGGCCAAAGACAATGCGATGAGCAGATGAAATGTATTGGCGAGCATAAGACGAATTGGATATATCGCCATGGGTGCTGGATGCTGTCGAATATAGGCCTCGGCTTGATGAAATATATAGCAGCCCATAGAGGTGCACTGGGAGAAAAAGCTCCAAAGCGTCAGGCCTGTCATCACATAGGGGGCAAATGAGGCGATTTCCTGGTGAAACAATGTAGCGGAAACCCCGCAAAAAACCGTTGTCATGGCGATGGGCTGGATCAGCGACCATCCCATGCCCAATGCCGAACCACGGTACTTGGCCCGCAAATCCATGCGCACCAAGGACATCCAGAAAAAACGCGTGCGCCAAATCTCGTTCAGGTAATCGGTCATGGCACTCCATATTCGTCGCAACGCCGTGGGAAAGGTTAATCCGGCCAATTGGGATGAATCAACTGAAGCCGCCAAAGGCAACTTGAAAGGAATAATCGTCAAATGATCGCTTGCTTGACTTGTCCGGGCTTCTGGATTCCTTGCCTTGCATCCAATTGTCAGAAACAATTCCCAAAGAAGCGCAATTTTCGTTTGCTCCGGCGTATGGATGTTGGACAAACAGCATTCCGCACCCTCCAAATGCTCGAGGTGGCACCATGACAAATCGCAAATTTCTTGCCTGCACGCTTGGACTTTTCGGAGTTGGCGCCGCCTTGGTTGGCCTGAGGGTGATGGGCGACCCGACCCGCGCCGCAAAGGAACGGCGGATTTCGGTGGTTTCCCCCATTCAGGAAAAGCTCGACGAAGAAAACGGCATTTCCAGATTCACCAACCAACCCGCCATTGGCTACACCACGGCCCAGGGCGAGGCACTGGTTGCCATTCAGATCAAGCCGGAAATTCCCTCGCAACTGCTGCCCCGTGATGTGGTTCTTGTTGTCGACACATCAGCCAGCCAGGCGCAAGGTCCGCTGGCCAGTTCATCCAGGATCGCGCGGGCTTTTGTCAAGCATCTCCAGCCAACCGATCGCATCGGGCTGGTTACAGCCAATCTCGACCCAACCCTTCTAACGCGGGGTCTGGTGACGCCCGCCGAGGCCGCCCAGGCGCTTGACAAGCTCGACCAGGAATATGCCAGCGGCGCCACGAATGTGCCCAAGGCTGTCGAGGCTGCCGCAGGAATGCTGGAACTCAATCATGAGCGTTCCAGGTCGGTCGTTTTTCTTGGAGACGGCATCAGTTTGGCGAGCCCGCTTGACGGGTCCGACCGGGCCAAAGTGGTGGACGACCTGGTTCGTCGGCAGGTTCCCTTGATCACCATCCCGATGGGAGCCCGCATGGATCCCACCAATCTTCACGGCTTGGCGACCGGCACGGGAGGCAAGTGCGTTCGTATTCGCCAGGGAGACGCGCCCGAGGCCGTGGCGGAACGAGTCAGGCTTGCGGTGGATTCCCCGGTCCACTACCCCGTTTCCATCAAGGTTATCGATGGCGTCAAGGAACTCTATCCTTCCAAGCTGCCTCCATTGCGGGCGGATTCTCCAACGCTCGTCGTGGGCACAATCGCGCCGGGCAGCAAGCAAATTGAAATTGCGATTGGTGGAACATGCCGAGGCGCCGAGCGGGCCCTATCGGTGCGTCACGCCACCCCCCCCCATGAGGTGGAGAATTTCTTCCTCGGCAGGATGGTGGCCGAATGGCGCGACGCCAAGGATGCGCCCGCCATGGTGCAGGCCGACCGCGCCTTGGCGTTGGCGTCCGCCCAAGGCAGGCTGGACAGGGAGGAAACGCTGGCCAAGGGTAATTTCGCGCTCAGCGTCGGCCGGGTCGAAGCGGCATCGCGGTTTTTCACCGAGGCGCGGAAGATCGATCCTTCGAACCTTGAGGCGGCTCAGGGCCTCAAGCTTGCCGGCAAGGTGATGGAAGGTTCGGTTTCCCGCGACCAACTGATGAAGTCAATGACCCAGATCAACGCGCTGATTCAGGATGCGGCCAAGCCCGGTGCCAAGCCGGCCGATGGCGGCGCGCCCGGAGTCGAGGCTGATTTCCTGGAAAAGCAGAAGCAACTCGCGGAGATCACGCTCCAGAAGCGCGAGGGCGAGATCAAGGCCGCGCTCAGCGAGGCTAGCCGCGCCACCGGGACCGATGCCATCAGCCAAGCCAAGGAAAGCCTCAAGCAGCAACTGAATGGGCTGCAAAACGATCCGAATGTCCGCGAGGACAAGCGCAGGCAGCTCAGCAACCAGATTGAGTCACGCCTCAGGGAACTTGACAAGCGGGGCCAAACGGCGGAACGCGAGGAGCGCGAGCGCCAAATTGCCCAGATCGCCCTTGAGGAGCGTCGCAAGGAGGAACGAAGCCTCGCGGCTCAGCAGGACCGCGTCAAGGAAAGGTTGAGGCAGTTCCATGCACTCATGAACCAGGCACGCGAGGAACTGGCGCAGCAGCAGGCCCAGAAAATTCGCGAGGATCTCGTCAACCAGGGCCTCGAGGTTCCGCCCGCTGTCACGGCCGCTTATGCGATCTCACAGCGTGGATATTACCTGCGCAACTTGCAGGATCTTGTGCGCGTTCGCGAAGACAAGTGGCTGGCGGTGCTTTACGAGGTTGAGCGCAGCCATGTGCCTTTCCCCGATGAACCGCCAATCACCTTCCCCGATGCTTCCAGCCCCGTGATCAAGGGCCGCTACAAGGATTGGGCCGACTTGTCCAAGAAGCGCATCGACAAGTACGACACCCAGGGGTTCGGCTCGAACACCCCCGAAGCGACCATGAAGCTTCGCGACACAATGAGCCGTGTCATTGATTATCCGGGGCTAGATGTGGCCACGGCCAAGGTCAGTGAGGAACTCGATCGCCTTGGCAAGGAACACAACATCAGCTTCGAGTTCAATGAGGCTGCCTTCCGCGCCGCCGGCATCGAGAAGGTTCGCGACTCTGAAATCGGCGACCCCATTCCCCGCATGCGCGCCACCTTGGGCACCATCGTTCGCAAGCTGATCGCGCGCATCAAGAACAACTCCCCCGAGGGCGCGGCCACCTATGTGATTCGACGCGACAATGTCGAGATCACCACGAGCCAATTCCAACTGCTCGACAAGGTGGCGAGGGCCTACCCGGTTGCCGATATCGTCTACGGAGCGCCCAACTCCTTTGCCCAGAGTTCTGTCATCCAGCAGTCAACGCTCTTCGGGTTCGGTGGCAGCTACGGCTTCGCCGGGCAGTCGGCCCAGAACTCGTTCAACGGTATTGGAGCGCTCAACGGCCTCGGCCAAGTGGGCGCGGCTGGCGCCGCGATGCTGGGCGTGATTGGTGCCGCTGGCCAGGCCGGCGCCATCGGCGGCGCCCTCGGCGGCAACCAAATCGGCGGGCAATTGGGCGTTGGCGCTGTCGGCAACGCCGGCATGCAAGGCCAAGTGGGCCAGTTCGGCCAAAATGGCGGGCTTTCATCCCTCGGCCAGTTCGGAAATGTCGGCGGCCAATTCGGACTGCAGGGCGGCAACTACGCCGACACCCTGGTGACGACGATCCGTGAACTCGTCGGCCGCAGGTCGGATTGGGCCGCCCCGATTGTGTTGCCTGGACAGCAGGCCGCGGATCCGCTCCAGCAAACCGATCCCAACGCCGGCGACCAGCAGGAGCGAAACCAGATCGGCTACTTCCAGCCCGCCAACGCCCTAGTCATCAAGGGCACCTCCTACATCCACACGGAGCTGTACAGCAACTTCGTGGCCCCCGTTGGTGGGGCCGCTCCGGGTGGCATGGGTGCCTTGCCCGTGAAGCGTCCTGGCGCGCTGGCCGCCGGCAACAAGCCGGGTGAGATCAAGAAAGACATCGACCCGCGCAAGGTTTGGCAGGATGCGCTGGCCCGCGGGGTTGACGATCCCGGTCTCATCGTCGCTGTCGCCGACTTCCTCGCCATGAACCAGATGTGGGACCACGCCACGGAATTCCTGAAGGCCAACCTTCGCAAGGGCATCGTCGTGAAGCCTTGGGTGTATGAATCCCTCGCCGTGGCCTTGCGTGAGAGCGGCGCCGCCCCGGCCGAGATCGAACGGGCCGAAATCGCCTTGGCGGACCTCGAGCCGCGGGATTCGGACGGATACCTGAAAGCGGCCCGCGGCATGGCCAACCTCAAGAGGTTCGACCGCGCCGTGGCGCTGTGCCGGCAAGCCTCGCTGGTTGATCCTTCCAACAGCCGCGCCCTTGAACAGGGACTGAGATTCGCGGAAATCGCCAGCGACGCCGATGGCATGGCATGGGCGGCTGGCGGCCTTCTCAAGCAGGAATGGCCCGAGCGCAACAACGATCTCCAGGGCCTTGCCAAGCGTTCGCTTGATGCCATGGCGCACCGGCTGGGCCAGCAGAACCGTGCCGACGACCGAAAGCGGTTGCTTGCCAGCGCGTCCGAACAAGGCCGTCGGGACCTCGTGGTTCACCTGAGCTGGATTGGCGACGCCGATCTGGACCTTGAGGTGAAGGAGCCCACAGGCAGCATTTGCTCAACCCTGACAAGAAGGACTCCCAATGGCGGCACCTTCGTGGGTGACATGCCTGGGGAGGGCCCGACCGAGCGATATGTTGCTGCCGAGGCGTTCTCCGGTGCCTACGAGATTCGCGTGCGCGCCATCTGGGGCAATTCCGCAAGCGGCAAGGCCCAGGTTCGCGTGATCCGCCATCAAGGCACCGACCGGGAAACACAGGAGGTTGTGCAGGTAGATGTGGCCTCGGGCAAGCTGGTGCGCGTTGAACTGGCTGACGGCCGCAGGGCGGAACTGGCCGCCGTGCTGCCACCCCGACCTCGTGAGGAATCCGCCTCCGCCCCCGACCGTCGCGATGACCCGTTCCACTCTCTCCGCCGCATGACCGAGCCTTACATTCCCGCCGCCTCGGGAATTCGCGGGGGTGCCGGCAACGCGGCCCAGGTGATGCCCCAGGTCGAGGCACCCGCCACCAGGAAGAACGCCGGATCCGAAAGGGTTTACCAGAACAGGGTCGCCGCCTTCATGCGCAACAGCATGGATGTCGCCTCGCAGATCGAACTTGAATCGCAAAGGCGATCGGTTCGTGCCACGGGCAGCAACCTGATCGATCGGCAAGCGAAATGACCGACTGACCCGACAAGTCTTCTCGACCCGGACCGGTGATCGTCCGGGTCGTATAATAATCGGACAGCGATGCGAGGAAACGCATGCCGCCTCCCCCCCCGCCCCCTGCCGCATCCGCAAGATCCGGCGAACTTGGCCACCTCGTGATGATCGCGGGTGGTCCCGCCGGTTTCCGGATACCGCTGCGGAACCCCCGTAACATTCTTGGCCGATCTCCCGCCGCCACCATCCGCGTCCCCGACCCATCGATCAGCCGTTCCCACTGCAGCCTTGTTTTCAACGGCATCCACTGGGTAGTCGCCGATTTGGGCAGCAGCAACGGAACCTATGTCGACGAGCATGAAGTCACCCAACCGGTCCTCGCCATGCCGGGTTCCATGATCGCCTTGGGCAAGGTTCAATTCAGGATCGAATATGCCATGGCCGGCCAGGCCGCCCAACCGGAAGCCCTTCCTGAACTCGAGGCCCAACTGGTTGAGGACGATCTTGTGCTTGAGGAGGCGGCGCTTGACTTCTCCGCGGATTCCGGCGCCACCGAGGCCGTGCTGGTCGACCCGGAAATGAGCTTGGAACTGGACCTGGATTCGCTTCCGGATGGCGGTTTGGAAGATCCGGAGGGGGATTCCAACAAAACACTCGGACCGGGTGGCCGCTGAGTTGGATGCGTCCACGCTGGAAGCGGCCCTGGACAAGGCCATCGCCGACCTGATGGCCTGCAAAAGGTCCCAAGGGTATTGGGAGGGCGAGCTTTCGACATCGGCCCTATCCACCGCGGTGGCCTGTTCGGCCCTCTCGCTGTGCGGCAGGTTCGCCCTGGTTGACCGGGGAATCGACTGGCTCACGAAACACCAGAACCCCGACGGCGGTTGGGGCGACACGGTGGCCAGCAAAAGCAACCTCCCGACAACCCTGCTTTGCGTGTCGGCGTTCCATATCACCGGCAAGGCTCAGGTTTGGGCCGCGACCCTCCAAAAGGCCCGTGACTGGATCGAACAGCGCGCCGGAAAAACGCCCGCCGAATGGGCCGAGGCGGTTCGCGCTAGCTATGGAACCGATCGCACATTCTCCGTTCCCATCCTCACCACATGCGCGCTGGCGAGGCTCGTGCCCTGGCGCGAAGTCCCGCCATTGCCTTTCGAACTCTCCTGCCTCCCGCAATCGTGGTACAGGCTGGCCAGCCTGCCGGTGGTGAGCTATGCGCTTCCGGCGCTGATCGCCATCGGACAATGCGTTCATGCCCACCGGCCCACCTGGTTCCTGCCTTGGCGATGGCTCAGGAACGCTTGCCGCGGGACGAGCCTTCGCGTGCTGACATCCCTGCAGCCGTCGAACGGGGGGTTCCTGGAGGCCACGCCGCTGACCGCGTTCGTGGCCATGGCGCTGGCTTCGATCGGCAAGGCCGACCATCCTGTGGCGCTCAAGGCATGCGACTTCCTGGAATCGTCCATCAGGCCAGATGGTTCATGGCCCATCGACACGAACCTGGCCACCTGGGTGACCACGCTGGCCGTCAACGCGTTGGCCGCCGGTGGAAACCTGGGAGTCCTTGGAGACCCGGGCCCCGTGCGCGATTGGTTGCTGGGGCAGCAGCATCGTGTCCGGCATCCGTTCACAGGGGCGGATCCGGGGGGGTGGGCTTGGACACCTCTGCCCGGCGGGGTTCCGGATGCCGATGACACTCCCGGCGCGCTGATCGCCCTGATGAACCTCCGTACTCCAAGGGGCGATTGGCTCAATGATGGAATCGGCTGGCTTGGCGGGTTGCAGAATCGTGATGGCGGAATGCCCACCTTTTGCCGTGGTTGGGGAAAGTTGCCGTTCGATCGCAGTGGAACCGACCTCACGGCCCACGCGTTGAGGGCGATCGCCCCTTTGAGGGAGCACGCGGAAACCGATCCTTTCCTCAAGCCGGTGGCCACCGAGGTGCGCGTGCTGTTTGAAGGCGGCCTCGAGTATCTCAGCAGGACCCAGAATCCGGATGGATCGTGGAATCCCCTTTGGTTTGGTCATGAGGATGCTCCCGGGATGGGCAACCCCGTGTTCGGCACGGCGCGGGTTTTGATGGCATATCGTGAGCTGGAACTTGGAGATGTGGCTGAGGCGAGGCGGGGAGTGGCCTACCTGGCCGGGGCTCAAAACGCCGATGGCAGCTGGAGCGGTGCCGCGGGCCTTCCCGGTCAGGTGGAGGAAACGGCCCTGGCGCTTGACGCGCTCATCGGCCTGGGTGTGCAAACGGCGCGAACCCGGGCGGGTATCCGCTGGTTGGCCGGCGCTGTTCTTGAAGGAAGGCACCTGGAACCCTCGCCCATCGGTTTTTATTTCGCGCGTCTCTGGTATTCCGAGCGCCTCTACCCCATAATCTTCAGCGTCGCGGCGCTTGGAAGGGCCAGGTTTCAAGGCGGGCTGCAATGCCTGTCGGCAACCTGACTTCGGCCCCCCTGCCGGGGGTGCCGGCGCGCGATCCCGCCCGAGGAAACAGCCGTGTCCACGATGATCGGAGAACAACCGACGACAACCGTAGCCGAACGCAGGAAGCCGAGCACGGCGCAAATCAAGGTTGTTCCAGAAACCCGGGAAATGCGCGACAGGGTTCGCGATGCCGCGAAGGTGCTGGCCGCCAAGCTCGACCGTTCCCGCGGATTCAACCGGGACGAGTTGCGGACGCTTGCCGAGGCCCTGCTCGCCGACATGGGCTTGGGCAGCCAGTATTCCGGATTTGCCGCCGTTTGCATCGCCAACGAATTCTGGCGCGAGCAGGTTCAAGCGATTCCGTTCAACCGCCGCCTGCTGCTGTTGCCCCACTGCCTGAAGCATGCCGAGGGGTGCCCTGCCGATTATGACGAATTCGGCCTCGATTGCCGCAAGTGCGGCGCCTGCTCGGTGGCCGACTTCAAGACCAAGGCCGAGGACCTGGGCTACAAGGTTTTGGTTTCGGAAGGAACGCCGATTGTTCTCAAGATCATCGTTTCGGGGCATGTGGACGCCATCGTTGGCGTGGCCTGCCTCAATGTGCTTGAACGGGCCTTCGACAAGATCCTGCTCGCCGGCGTCCCCTGCGTGGCCACGCCGCTGTTGTCGAGCAACTGCAAGAGCACCTCGGTGGACGAGGACTGGGTCATGGACATGATCCAGCTTGAGACGCCTCCCGCCCCCGTGAAGACCCGCAGTTTCATGCCGCTGTTGCGCGCCGCCCATGCCTTGTGCGAACAGCCCGAGCTTTCGAGGCTGGCTCCCGGTCCCCGCGCCGACCTGCCAGGCACCGATCCCCTGAGGGCGCATGAGGACATTGCCTATTCCTGGATGGCCACGGGCGGCAAAAGGTCGAGGCCGTTCATTACTTTGGCGGCCTACGACGCGATGCTCGGGGGCGCCGGCACGCGCGGTGGTGAACTGGCGATTCCCGATTCGGTGAAGCGCGCCGCCCTGGCGATCGAGGCGTTCCACAAGGCTTCGCTCATCCATGATGACATCGAGGATGGAGACGCCTACCGCTATGGGCAGGAAACGCTGCATCGCCGACATGGCGTGGGTCCCGCGATCAACATTGGCGATTATCTTGTCGGTTGGGGCTACCGGTTGCTGGCCCGTGACAGGCAGGCCGTTGGTGCCGTCGCCTCCGCAGACCTTCTAGCCCGGTTCTCCGATGCCCATGTCAAGCTTGCCGAGGGGCAAGGTGCCGAGTTGTTGTGGCGCCAAAGCGCCGACAAGGCCCTCAAGCCGATCGACGCCCTGAGGATTTACGCCCTCAAGACGGCGCCCGCCTTTGAAGCGGCCTTGGGCGCCGGCATCCGGCTGGCGGGGGATCATCCCGAACTCGACAAGACGGTGACGGAGTTCGGCAAGAACCTCGGCATCGCGTTCCAGATTCTCAACGACCTCAAGGATTTCGAGGCGGACTCCGACAACAAGATCATTGCCGGGCAGGATGTTCTGGCATCGAGGCCGACCGTGCTGCTGGCCTTGGCCTTGGAGGCCCTGCCGCCGGCCCGGCGGGAGGAATTGCTGTCCTTGGTCTCGGGCACTGACGCGGTCGATTCCGAGCGTGTTTCCCGGGTCAGGTACCTCTACGAGCTTGCCGGGGTCTTTGAAAAAGCCGAGCGCTTGGTCGACAAGTTCCGCGCCAAGGCGGAAGACCTGGCCGATGCCGCGGCGCCCCCCGATCTCCGCGACCTGCTTCTTTATCTGGTCGATTCCGTCCTCGATGGTTCCAGCCATGTGGTGCCCGAGGCGCCGGCCGAATCGTCCGGCGGACTTGTGAGCCTTCCCGTGGCGTGAGCGCGGAGTCCTGGTGCCATGGGCCCGTTCCTCGAGCGGCTCCTGCGCTGTTTCCCCGATGAACCTGCCATCGAGCCCGATTACCCCAAAATCATTCCCGAGCCTTACTCAGGCTTGCTGGCCCACGACCACCACATGACCGTGGCCTTGGAAAGGCACCATGGATATCCGGTGGAGGTGACCATTCTCCAGAGTCGTATCTCGGGCGAGGAATATCATCGGCGCATCGTGTTGACCACCCGCGGTTCGAGCAAGGTGGTGCTTTACGGCCTGGTTCGCCTTCAACTTTCGCTCGTGCCGCGGGAAGCGCGGGAGGAGATTCTTGAGGAGAAAAAACCGCTCGGGCGAGTCTTGATCGAACGGAGCGTGCTGAGGCGCGTCGAGCACATGGCCCTCTTGCGCTTTTCCTCCCGTCCGGTTGACATGGCTAGGTTCGAACTTTCCGGGCCTTGCCAGCTTTACGGGAGGCTGGCCTACCTGCACTGCGATGACAAACCCGCGATCGAACTGCTTGAGGTGGTTCGGCCGTAACAACAACATCATCATCAGGGTCTGATCATGCTTTCCTTCCTGCTGGCCTTGGCGCCCGCCGTCGCACCCAATCCAGCCGAAGCCGGCCGGATCCAGTTCAACCGCGACATCCGCCCGATCCTGTCCGACAAGTGTTTCTTTTGCCACGGTCCCGACAAGGCGCAGCGCAAGGCCGACCTTCGGCTTGATACCCGGGAGGGATTGCTCGGCCGTTCCGGGGAGCCCGGAACCGTTGTTTCGGAAAAGCCCGCGGAAAGCGAGCTGTTCCAACGGATCATCAGCACCGACGCCTCCAAGCGCATGCCCCCTCCCAAGGCTGGAAAGGATTTGACGGAGTCGGAAAAAGCGACCATCCGGAAATGGATCGAGCAGGGCGCCCACTATGAGGGCCATTGGTCGTTCCAGCCGGTCGCCAAGTCAGGTTCAAACGATGCCGGCGCGATTGACACCCTGATAGGGGCCGAACTGGTCCGTCGCGGCCTGGCTCCGGTGTCCGAGGCCGACCGCCGCACCCTGCTGCGCCGTCTTTCGTTCGACCTCACCGGCTTGCCTCCCACCCCTCAGGAGGTGGACGCCTTCATCAATGACAAGGACCCCGGCGCCTATGCCCGGCAGGTTGAACGCCTGCTGGCTTCCCCCCGCCACGGCGAAAGGCTGGCGATGTGGTGGCTCGATCTGGTCCGTTACGCCGACAGCGTCGGTTACCATGGCGACCAACCCGTGAGCGTTCATCCGTTCCGCCAGTATGTGGTGGAAAGTTTCAACGCCAATGTCCCGTTCGACCGATTCACCCGCGAGCAATTGGCGGGTGATCTGATTGCTGATGGCGGCGACCGTGGAAAAATCGCCTCCGGTTACAACAGGCTGGGGATGATGAGCGCCGAGGGCGGCGTGCAGCCCAAGGAATACCTGGCGAAGTACATCGCCGAGCGGGTTCGGAATGTCTCGGGCGTCTGGATGGGCGTCACCCTTGGGTGCGCCGAATGCCACGACCACAAGTACGATCCGTTCACGGCGAAGGACTTCTACCGCATGCAGGCGTTTTTCGCCGACATCAACGAGAAAGGCCTTTACGGAGGCGGCAAGGATTGGGGCCCGAGCATCGCCGTGCCGATGGCCTCGCAGCGCGAGGAACTGGCGAAGGTTGACGCCGAAATCGCCAAGCTGCGCGCGGTCTCGACCAAGGCCGACCCCATGATGGAATCAGCCCAGTTGGCGGCCCGTGAGGCATGGCGGATCCTTGAGCCAAGGAAGGTCGCAAGCACAGGCGGCGCCAAGCTGGTGGTCAGGGGCAACGGCCAGGTGGTGGCCTCGGGCAAAAATCCCGCGACAGACACCCATGAGATCGAGATTGTGGCGCCACCGGGCGGTCTGGCCGCGATTCGCCTTGAAGTGATTCCCGCCGATGGGCTTCCCGCGCGCGGGCCCGGGCGTGCGGCCAATGGCAATTTCGTGCTGACGGAAATCGTGGCCCGCAAGGCCGGTGACCCGAAGGCAGAACCCTTGTCATTCTCCTCCGCCCGGGCCACTTTCGAGCAGAAGGGCGCGCTGGTGGGCAACCCGTGGGGCCTTTGGACGGCTCGCGCGGCGATCGACAAGGATGCCAAGGGCCGCAACTGGGGCTGGGCCGTCATGGAGGAAGCTGGGCAAGCCAATGCCGCCGAGTTCACGCTGGCCTCAAGCGTTCCCGAGGGAACGGCGCTCCGGATCAGCCTCGAGCAAAACCACCCCAACGCCGGACACACTCTGGGCTCCTACCGGTTGATGGGCTCCTCCAAGCCTGCCGACCCGCTGCTGCGGCCGCTTGCGGATGATGCCACCGCCATCCTGGCCAAGGTGCCGGCCTCCCGCACCGCCGAGGAAAAGGCCAAGCTGCTGGCCGCCATCCGCCGTGACATCAACGAGGGGGCCGGCACCGGGGCCGAGCTGAAAAAACTGGAAAAGCGCGGGGCCGAAATCCTGGCCGGTGCTCCCACCACGCTCGTCACGGAGCGGGTGATGCCGCGCACCGTCCGAATCCTGCACCGAGGCAACTGGATGGATGACAAGGGTGAAATCGTCACTCCCGGGATTCCAGAAGTCCTGGGTGGTTTCAAGGCCCGCGGCGCGACTCCCGACCGCCTCGACCTGGCCAACTGGCTTGTGTCGTCCGAGAATCCGCTCACCGCCCGGGTCACCGCCAACCGCATCTGGAAGATGTTCTTCGGGGCCGGACTTTCCCGTTCACTGGACGACCTCGGTTCCCAAGGTGATTGGCCAAGCCATCCGGCGCTTCTTGATCACCTGGCCTCGCGCCTCGTCGAATCCGGCTGGGACCTGCGGGCCCTGATCCGGGGCATCGTGATGTCGGATGCCTACCGGAGGTCATCGGTGGCGCCCCGGCCGGTCCGTGAATCCGACCCTTACAACCGGTATCTCGCCCGGCAGTCCCGTTACCGTGTCGATGCCGAGATGGTGCGTGACAACGCGCTGGCCGTCTCCGGTTTGCTGGTGGAGCAGATGGGCGGTCCCAGCGTGTTCCCGTTCCAGCCGCCGGGCTATTGGGCCTACCTCAATTTCCCCACCCGGGAGTGGCGCAACGACGACGGATCCTCGAGATACCGCCGCGGCCTGTATGTGCATTGGCAACGGCAATACCTGCATCCCTCGCTTGCCGCATTCGACGCCCCGTCGCGCGAGGAATGCACGGCCGAGCGTTCACGCAGCAACACGCCTCTACAGTCGCTTGTCCTGCTCAATGATCCGATCCATGTGGAGGCCGCGCGCGAACTGGCCCGCCACGCGCTTGAGGCCAAGCCGAATGATGCCGCAAGGCTTGCGTGGATTTTCAGGCAAGCCCTGCAGAGGGTGCCTTCCCCCGACGAGGCCAAGGTGCTGGCTGCGCTGATCGACAACCAGAGGAAACATTTCAAGGGACTGCCCGCTGACGCCGCTGCCCTGGTTTCAGTCGGCGGATTCAAGCCCGTTCCCGGAGCCGAAACCATCGAACTGGCCGCGTGGACCGGAGTGGCGCGCGCCATGCTCAACCTCCATGAAACAATCACGCGAGACTGAGGAGACACGACATGCTTCCTGAAACCATCGCCCGCCGCAGCTTCCTTCGCGCGGGCGGACTCAGCCTTGGATCGATGGCCTTTTCCCAGTTGCTGGCCCGCGATGGCCGGGCCGCGGCCGCCGTGCCAAGGCTGCCGTTCGCCCCCAAGGCCAAGCGCGTGATCTGGCTCTACATGGCCGGCGGCATGAGCCATATCGACACCTTCGACAACAAGCCCAAGTTGGCGCAGATGAGCGGCCAGCCGATGCCCGAGTCGGTGACGAAGGGCAAGCAGATCGCCCAGCTTCAAGGTGCCAAGCTCAACTGCCTGGGGCCGCAGCATCCCTTCAAGAAATGGGGGCAATCCGGGCAGGAGATATCAGTGATTTGGCCCAAGCTTGCCGAGGCCTGCGCCGACAGGATGTGCATCGTCAGGTCGCTTTCCACCGAGGCGATCAACCATGACCCGGCCCACACCTTCATGAACACCGGGTCGATGATTCCCGGCCGGCCGGCCATGGGTTCGTGGCTGCTTTACGGCCTTGGAAGCGAATCGGACAACCTGCCTGGATTCATCGTCCTGGTGTCGACGGGCAAGTTCGGCCAAAGGCAGCCGATCGCGGCGCGCCAATGGCACTCGGGCTTCCTTCCCGGACAGCATCAGGGTGTGGAACTGCGCGGCACCGGCGACCCCGTGCTTTATGTTCGCAATCCCGCGGGCGTGGACATGTCGGCCCAGCGGCAGGTGGTCGACGCGGTGGGCGACCTCAACCGGTTGCGCGACCGCGCCGTGGACGACCCGGAAATCTCGACGCGGCTGAGCCAGTACGAACTGGCGTTCCGCATGCAGACGAGCGTTCCCGGCCTCATGGATCTTTCGGATGAACCCAAGAGCATGCTCGATCTGTACGGCACGCGCGGTGGCGACGGCAGCTTCGGCTCCAACTGCCTGCTGGCCCGCCGCCTGGCCGAACGCGGCGTGCGCTTCATCCAGCTTTACCACCGCGATTGGGATCACCACGGTGCCGTGAAGGATCATGTGGCCGGCACGGCGGGCGAGGTGGACCAGGGCGCTGCCGCGCTGGTCACCGACTTGGCGCGCCGGGGAATGCTCGACGACACCCTCGTGGTGTTCGGCTCGGAGTTCGGCCGAACGCCGATGGCGCAGGGCAGCGGCCGCGACCATCACCTGGCCGGCTTCACGATGTGGTTCGCCGGCGGCGGCATGCGCCCGGGCTTCAGCTTCGGCGCCACCGATGAATTCGGGTACAACGCCGTGGAGAACAAGGTGTCGGTTCACGATGTGCACGCGACGATGCTGCACCAGTTGGGCATCGACCACGAGCGGTTCACCTACCGCTTCCAGGGACTCGACATGCGCCTAACGGGCGTGGAGCCAAGCCGCGTGGTGAAGGAGATTCTGGCCTAGCGTTTCGCCGGATTTTAAGCCGGATCAAGGCCATTGATTTCATGGTCCGGGTGGCATGCCGTCTTTTCTCGGTATGAACCCGGAACATTCCAAGTCGTACGATCCGCAAAATATCAATTGCCTGTCGCCGCCATGGTGAAGCCGATGGCATGCCACGAGGATGGCGATGTCGGAAGAGGGCGTGGCTGTTTCGCGCGCGGTTGAGCCATGAAGATTGATGCCAATGAAAGCGGAAGACGGAGCGCGGGACGATTCTATTCATTGGCCGCGGCCATGTTGAAGGGGATGAATCATATCACAGTTCTACCATGCGAGAGGGGGCTTTATTGGGCGCCAAAACCGGGTTAACCTGATGAGTCCCTCCCGCAGGTACCCTCCCGATGCTTGCCTCGTTGTTCCTCGTCATGCTTCAGTCACCGAGCGCGCCCGACTTTGCCCGGGAAGTCAGGCCGATCCTTGCCCGGGCCTGCTTCAAGTGCCATGGGCCCGACGAAGGCGCCCGCAAGGGCAAGCTAAGGCTTGATGAATCCGCCTTGGCGCGACTTGGCGGGCGAAGCGGAAACCCGGCCATCGTTCCAGGCAAGCCCGGCAACAGTCCGTTGGTTGCGCGGTTGGACGCCAAAGGCGCCCAGCGGATGCCGCCGCGGTCCTCGGGATTGGAGCTTTCCGCGAAGGAAAAGGCCATCCTGCGGGATTGGGTGGCTTCGGGGGCGGAGTACCAAAGGCATTGGGCCTTCGTGGCACCCGTGAAGCCCGCCCTTCCGCCGGTTCGCCAAGCCGATTGGTGCCGCAACCCGATCGACCGCTTCGTGCTGGCAAGGCTCGAGGCGGCGGGATTGAAGCCTTCCCGTGAGGCCGACCGTTACACACTGATCCGAAGGCTGTCGTTCGACCTGACGGGATTGCCTCCCACTCCCGGGGAGTCCGACGCCTTCGTGGCTGATGAACGGCCGGACGCCTTCGCGAGGCTTGTTGACCGCCTGCTGGCCCATCCTGGATATGGTGAACGATGGGCCCGCAAGTGGCTCGACCTGGCGCGCTATGCCGACACCAACGGCTATGAGAAGGACAGGCCGCGGACCATTTGGCCGTGGCGGGATTGGGTCATTGGCGCATACCGCGGCGACCTTCCTTACGACCAGTTCGGCATCCAGCAACTGGCCGGCGACATGCTTCCGGGGGCCACCCGTGAGCAGGTGGTGGCGACCGGTTTCCACCGCAACACGATGCTCAACGAGGAGGGCGGCATCGATCCGCTTGAATTCCGCTACCACGCGGTCGCCGATCGCGTGAACACCACGGGCACGGCTTTCCTCGGACTCACCCTGGGTTGCGCCCAATGCCACACCCACAAGTACGATCCGGTTTCGCATGTGGATTATTTCAGGTTCATGGCATTCCTCGACAACGCGGAGGAACCCGAGCTTGAGCTGCCGCCGGAAGGGGCGGCCGACAAGGCGGCGGAAGCCCGCCGGAAGGTCGCGGAGTTGGAAAAGGCGTTGCCCGGGCGGTTTCCCAACAACAGTTTCGATGCCGCCTTCCAAGCCTGGCTCCAACGGGAAAGGGCCCGCGCCGCAGCCAGGGTGCCGCTTGTGCCGACCAAGCTGTCGAGCAATCTTCCCCGCTTGCGTCATGAGGGTGACGGGGTTGTTTTCGCCGATGGCGATGCCACCAAGAATGACATCTACAACCTCGAGGGCGGCGGATCGTTTCCAGGCATGACGGAACTACGGGTTGAGGCGCTTCCCGATGACAGGCTGCCCGCCGGAGGCCCGGGCCTGAGCTACTACGAGGGGCCCAAGGGTGATTTCCTGCTGACCCGCATCAGCCTCGAGATCGATGGAAAGCCGGTCACTTTCACTCGCGCCACGCAAACCGCGGGTTCGTCGGCCATGCTGGTGCTGGATGACAACCTGCAAACCGGGTGGGGTGTTCCCGGCCAGCCCGGTCGGCGCAACGCCGCGACATTCTTCACCGACAAGCCGATGCCCGCCGGGACAACATGGAAGGTGGTGCTTGAATTCGGGAGGCATTATGTGGCAAGCCTCGGTAAGCTGCGCCTGACGGTGGCCTCCCCGGCTCACAAGGACGCTCCCCCGCTGATGCCCGCGGAGGTGGAGAACGCCTTGGCGTCCAAGGACGCTCCCGCGGGCAAGGCGCTCGATGCGCTGAGGGCCCATTTCGCGGCATCCTGCCCGGAACTCGCCAATGCGCGCCGGGAGATCGATGCCGCGCGCGCCTCGGTTCCCAAGGGACCGTTCACCTTGGTGATGCGCGAGCGTCCCGCCGACAATCCCCGGCCCACCATGCGCCGCCACCGTGGCGAGTACCTGGAACCCCGAGAGGTGGTTTCCGCCGGAGTGCCCGGATTCCTGCCGGCCTTGCCCGCGGGTGCGGCAACCAACCGGCTTGAGTTCGCCCGCTGGCTGTTCTCCGCGGAAAACCCCCTCACGGCCCGCGTGGCCGTCAACCGCATGTGGGCCGCCCTGTTCGGCAAGGGAATCGTTTCCACACCCGCCGACTTCGGTCTGCAGGGGGCCTTTCCGTCGCATCCCGAGTTGCTTGACTGGCTGGCTGCCACCTTCCGCGAGCGGGGTTGGTCGCAGAAGGAGTTGCTGCGCGAGATCGTCACCAGCGCCACCTACCGCCAAGCCTCCGATCCCCGGGCCGACTTGTCCGCCAAGGATCCCTCGAACATCCTGCTGGGCCGGGCCGGGAGGTTCCGCTTGGATGCCGAGATGCTCCGCGACGGCGCGCTCAAGGCGGCGGGGCTGCTTTCGGAAAAGTCGGGGGGGCCCGGAGTCTTTCCTCCCCAGCCCGCGAACATCACGACGGAGGGAACTTACGGTCCGCTGGCCTGGAAGGTGAGCGAGGGGGAGGACAGGTACCGCCGGACCATCTACACCTTCACCAAGCGTACGGCTCCTTTCGCCTTTCAGGCCACATTCGACGCTCCCAGCGGCGAGGCTTGCGTGGCGAGGCGCGAGTCTTCGAACACCGCGCTGCAGTCGCTCACGCTTCTCAATGATGCGATGTACCTTGACGCCGCGCGGGCGTTGGGTCGCCTGGGTGCCCGCCAAGCCGATGATTCAGCGGCCATCACCCTCATGTTCCGCCGGGTCCTGACGCGGCCGCCCACGCCCGCTGATTCGGCTCTTTGCCTATCGTTCTTACAGGCGGAGCAGAAGCGCCTGGTCGCCTCCCCGGCCGATTCCAAGGCCCTGGCGGGGGGCGAGTCCGATGCCCGGAGCGCGGCGCTGGCCAGCCTGGCCCGCGTGCTTCTCAACCTCGACGAGGCGGTGACCCGACCATGAACCAGCCAGTTTCATCGCACTCGGGCAGGCGCGCGTTCCTGCGGCAAGGCGTTTTCTCGCTGGCCCCCCTGGCCTTGGCCGGACTCGACTCATCAGCGGCCCGCGGCGCTCCGCTGGCTCCCAAGTCCCCGATGGGCTCATCCCGGGCCAAGGCGGTGATTCACCTGTTCATGTCCGGGGCTCCCAGCCAACTCGACCTGTTCGATCCCAAGCCCGAACTCACCCGGCTTGAGGGCAAGCCCCTGCCGCCATCGGTGATCGGCAACCAGAGATACGCGTTCATCCGTCCCGAGGCGGGGGTTTTGGGCCCGCGGTTCAAGTTCCGCAGGCATGGTTCCAGCGGCGCTGACATTTCGGAGGTCTTTCCTTACCTGGGACGCATCGCCGACAGGCTTTGCTTCATCCGGTCGATGAAGACCGAGCAGTTCAACCATGCGCCGGCGCAAATGTTGCTGCAAACCGGTTTCTCCCAGCCGGGCAGGCCCAGTTTCGGCTCGTGGGTGGTGTACGGACTGGGAGCGGAAACCTCCGAATTGCCCGCCTACATGGTGCTGTCCACGGGAGCGGGAATCTCCGGCGGCGCGGCGCTGTGGTCGGCCGGGTTTTTGCCGGGCGAATATGGCGGCACGCGCCTCAGGAACCAGGGTGATCCCATACTTCACCTTTCCAATCCGCCGGGAATCACCCGGGAGGCCCAGAGGGCGGCGCTCGACCTCGCGGCGGGACTCACCAAGCCGCGTCCGGCCGCCGCCGACCCCGAAACCTCAACGCGCCTCGCGGCCGCCGAGATGGCGTTCAGGCTGCAGGCTTCGGCGCCCGGGCTTTTCGACTTATCCGGCGAAAGCCGGGCAACACTTGAGCGATACGGATGCGATCCGGCCAAGCCGTCGTTCGCCCGGGCCTGCCTTCTGGCGCGCCGGATGGTGGAGCGGGGCGTGCGATTCGTCACGATCTTCCACGAGGGATGGGACGCCCACAGCGATGTCGCCGGCAACCTGCGCCGCAACGCGCAGGCCACCGACCAGGCCAGCGCCGCCTTGGTGGAAGACCTTGCCGGCCGCGGCATGCTCGACGAGACGCTCGTGGCCTGGGGTGGCGAGTTCGGGCGCACGCCGATGGTGGAGACGAATCCCACCCTCGGCCGCTCTCTCGGACGCGATCATCATCCCCAGGCGTTCACGATGTGGCTGGCCGGCGGCGGGGTGAGGCCCGGAATCACCATCGGCCGCACCGATGAGTTGGGTTTCCATGTGGTGGAGCGCCCCGTTGAGGTGTACGACCTCCAGGCGACGATGCTGCACCTGCTCGGCCTCGACCATACTCGCCTCACCTTCCACCATGCCGGGCGCGATTTCCGCCTCACCGACATCCATGGCCAAGTCGTGCGCGAGGCGCTGGCATGACCACGGTCTCCGCGTCGGCATGGCTGTTGATCATGCTGGTCACGGCGGCCGCCGACGATTTCCACTCCCGCGTCGAACCGGTCCTCAAGCGCCATTGCCTGGGATGCCATTCCCATGCCGCCGGAGCCATGAAGGGCGGCCTCGCCCTCGATAGCCGCTCGGGCTGGGCCCATGGCGGCGACAGCGGCCCTGCGATCATGCCCGGCAAGCCGGTGGAAAGCCTTGTCATTCGCGCGGTGAGGAGGTCGGAGGGCGTCAAGGCGATGCCGCCCAAGGGGGCCATTCCCGAGGAAGATATCAGGATCCTCGAGGAATGGATCCGGCAAGGCGCGGCGGATCCACGCGTGCCGGCCCCTGCCAAGCCTGTCGATTGGTGGTCGCTCAGGCCATTGGCGAAGCCGGAGGTTCCTTCGGGCTTCGCGCATCCTGTCGACGCCTTCATCGCCACCCGATTGGCCCGATCGGGACTCAAGCCGTCACCCGAGGCGGATCGCGCAACCCTCATTCGCCGCCTACACGCCGACTTGACGGGCTTGCCACCCACCCGGGCGGAAATCGAGGCGTTTGTCGCTGACCCCGATCCCGCGGCTTATGGCAGGCTTGTCGACCGCCTGCTGGCTTCGCCCCGCCACGCCGAGCGCTGGGCGAGGCATTGGCTCGATGTCGTGCATTTCGCCGAAACCCATGGCTACGAACACGACCTGCCGCGGAACAACGCCTGGCGGTACCGGGATCATGTGATCGAGTCGTTCCATGCCGACAAGCCGTGGGGCCGGTTCATCAGGGAGCAGTTGGCGGCGGACCATTTTTTCCCGGGTGAAATCGAGGCGAGGCGGGCCCTTGGGTTCCTCGGCGCCGGTCCGTTCGACCACAGCGCCTACACCACGGCCCGCGCCACCTTCGAATACCTCGACCGTGACGACCTTGTGAACCAGACGATGACGGCGTTCGCCAGCACCACCGCGAGTTGCGCGCGCTGCCACGCCCACAAGTTCGACCCGATTTCCCAGGACGATTACTATTCGCTGCAGGCGGTGTTCGCCGGCGTCGTGGAGGGCGACATTCCGCTCGAGGTGAACGCCGGTGTTGCCGGTAGCCGCGCTCGCTGGACCTCCCTGGCCTCCGCTGCCAAGGCGCGCGACAAGTCCGTGCTTCTTTCACCCGTGAACGAGGCCATGGCGGAGGAGTCCCTCGGCGCGGCAAAGTCGATCCGCTGGACCGTGCTGGCGCCCGATTCGTGGAAGGGAACCGGCGGCACCACGCTGGAACGCCTTCCCGACCAATCCCTTCTGGCCAAGGGGCCAAGGCTTGAAAAGGACACCTACGAAATCAACTTCACGCTTCCCCCCGGCAAGTTCACGGCCATCAGGCTTGAGGTGCTGGCCCATGAATCGCTGCCCATGCGGGGGCCCGGCCGCTGCGACAATGGCAACCTGCACCTGAGCGAGTTCGAGGCGCGCGTTATCCACGCGGGCGAACCGGCGGGGGAACCGGTCAAGTTCTCCTCCGCGACCGCTGATTTCGATCAATCGGGATGGGACATCACCCGGGCCATCGACGGCAAGGCCCAGACCGCGTGGGGCATCCATCCCGATGTGGGCAGGCCCCATTCCGCCGTGTTCACTTTTGGCAAGCCCATGGAAGGGCGGCCGGGATCCCGCCTGGCCGTGGCGCTAAGGCAACTGCATGGCGGCGGCCACCTGATCGGCCGGCCGAGGCTGTCGCTGACAACCGATGATCCCAGGGGCGCCCTGATCCTTCCGGAGGGGGTGGAGCGGGCGCGGGCCTTGCCTCGCTCGGAGCGTACCGAGGCCCAGCGCCTTGACCTGGCCGCGTTCGCTTTGGAGATCGTCGCCCGCCGTGAACTGGCCGCGCTTCCGGAATCCGCAAAGGTCTACGCCGCCGGGGCCAAATCCGAGGTGGTTCTCGCCGTGGGATCGGGCAGCGCGCAGGAGACCCCCCGGCCTCGCCAGGTGTTCGTCCTGCGCAGGGGAGACCTCGACAAGCCCGGTGCCGAGGCCATGCCCGGGTCGCTTTCGGCGGTCGCGGCGATTCCGGCCCGGTTTGGCATTCCCAAGGAGGCCCCCGAGTCGGCCAGGAGGGCGGCGCTGGCCGATTGGCTCGCCAGCCATGCCAATCCCCTCACATGGAGGTCCATCGCCAACCGCGTCTGGCAGCACCATTTCGGCAGGGGCATCTGCGATACCCCCGGGGATTTCGGGCGCATGGGTGGCGAACCCAGCCATCCCGAACTGCTCGACTGGCTCGCCTGCCGCTTGCGGGACAACGGAGAGTCGCTCAGGGACCTGCACCGGGTGATCGTCATGAGCGCCACCTACCGGCAGGTTTCGGCGAATCGTGCCGAGGCCGCGGCCATTGACGGCGACAACAGGCTGTTGTGGCGGCAGAACCGGCGCCGCCTTGACGCCGACGCCTACCGGGACGGGGTGCTCTCGGTCTCGGGGTGCCTTGACCTGACGATGGGCGGGCCGGGCGCCAGGGAATTCAGCGCCGGCCCGCCGGTGCAACTGACTCCAAGGGTCGATTACGGCGCTTTCGACTGGGCCTCCAAGCCGGAGCACCGACGGGCCATTTACCGTTTCGTGTGGCGTGGCATTCCCGATCCGTTCATGGAGGTGCTCGATTTCCCCGACCTGGGACTTTTGACGCCGGCGCGGGCGTCTTCCTCCTCCGCGCTTCAGGCCCTGGCCCTTTACAACAACAAGTTCACCCTTCACTTCAGCGGCATGCTTGGCAAGTCGATCGACTCGTCGGCCAAGTCCGACAGCCAGCGGGCGCGGGAGGCCTGGTCGCGGGTTTTGGGCCGGCTTCCCGACGCGCGGGAAGCCGCGATGGCCGAACAGCATGTCGCGCGCCATGGCGCGGCATCGTTGTGTCGGGTGCTATTCAACTCCCATGAGTTCCTTTTCGTGGAGTGAGCCGATGGGCCAGCCTGATCGCAGAAACCTGCTGGAGGGGATCGCCTCGGGATTCGCCAGCGTGGCCATCTCGGCGATGCTGGCCCGTGACGGACTGGCGGGGCCTTCGCCGATTCATGGTGGATTGCATCACCGGCCGCGGGCGCGCCGGGTGATCGAATTGTTCATGAATGGCGGCGCCAGCCCGATGGACACCTTCGACCACAAGCCGGCGCTTGAAAGGCTGCATGGCCAGAACCTGGGGCCCAAGGTGAAGCCCGAGGGGTTCACCGCCATGCCCGGGGCGATCATGAAAAGCCCGTTCAGTTTCCGTAGGCACGGGCAGTCGGGCCGCTGGGTGAGCGAGGTGTTTCCCGAGCAGGCCCGCCTGGTGGACGAGATGGCGTTCCTGATGGCGATGCAGTCCAAGACGAATGTCCACGGGCAGGGCGCCTACCTGATGACGACGGGATTCACCCTTCCGGGGTTTCCCTGCATGGGTTCGTGGATCTCCCACGCCTTGGGGAACATCGCCGACAACCTTCCGACCTTCGTGGTGCTGCCCGACGCCCGTGGCCTGCCCTATAACCAGCAGGGCTGCTTTTCCTCGGGGTTCCTGCCCGCCGCGCACCAGGGGATGGTGATCAACGCCGGCGCCGCCCGCCCCGTGCCCGACCTTTTCCCTCCGCCGTCGTTCCCGTTCGCCACCCGGGAGGCGGATGCCGACGGGCTGGACATGCTGTCGCGGCTGAACCGGGCCCATGCCGAACGGCACCCGGGAGACTCCCGGCTCGCCTCCCGTGTGGCTTCGTACGAGTTGGCGGCGCGGATGCAGGCGAGCGCTCCCGAGGCGTTCGACATTTCCCGGGAGCCGGCGATGGCTCACAAGGCTTACGGCATCGGTGAAAAATCAACGGATGATTTCGGCAGGCGCTGCCTGCTGGCCTGCAGGCTGGTGGAGCGGGGCGTGCGTTTCGTTCAGGTGTGGAGCGGGCCGCAGGGCGCGACCAACAACTGGGACAACCACGGAAGCATCGTGCGGGAATTGCCGCCGATGGCCGCCAGCGTCGACCGGCCGATCGCCGCCTTGCTGCGCGACCTTCGGGCCCGCGGACTCGACGAGGACACGCTGGTGGTCTGGACGACCGAGTTTGGCCGAACGCCGTTCGCCCAGGGTTCGACCGGCCGCGACCACAACGGCGGATCGTTCGTGAGCTGGCTGTGGGGCGCCGGCGTCAAGGGCGGCGTGTCCCATGGCGAAAGTGACGAATGGGGCTATCAGGCCGCCGTGGACAAGACCACCGGGCACGACATGCACGCGACCATCCTGCACCTGCTGGGAATCGACCACGAGAGGCTCACGGTGCGCAACAACGGCATCGACCGCCGGCTGACCGATGTCCACGGCAAGGTGATCGAATCGGTCTTGGCCTGAACCTGTCTCATCAGGCCAGGGCGGCGGCGTGATGGGCCGCGCTGGCTCCAAGGCGATCCAGGTTGTAGCCTCCTTCCAGCAGTGAAACGACCCGCCCGCCGGCGGTGTCGTTCGCCAGGTCGATGACCCGCCTCGTCAGTTCCCCGAAGATCTCGGGCTTCAGGCCGATATCCCCCACTGGATCATCCGCGCACGCATCGAACCCGGCGCTCAGCAGCACCAACTCGGGCTTGAAGCGGCGCGCGGCTTCAAGGGCCCTGTCCATCAGGCCCAAATAGGCGGCATGGCCGATTCCCGGATGCGCCGCGAGGTTGAGCGTGGCGCCCAGTCCCTTTCCGGCTCCCGTTTCCGACGGGTTTCCCGTTCCGGGATAAAAGCCGTTTCCATAGCGGTGAATGCTTATGAAGAACACGGAGGGATCCTCGTAGAAGATGTCCTGCGTGCCGTTGCCATGGTGCACATCCCAGTCGAGGATGAGCACGCGCCCGACGCCGCCAACGGCCTGAGCGTGTCGGGCCGCCACCGCCGCGCTGTTGACGATGCAAAACCCCATCGCCTTGCCGGGAGTGGCGTGGTGTCCGGGCGGGCGGATGGCGCAGAAGGCGCGCCTCGAGGCGGCATCCGCCTTGCACACCGCTTCCACGGCGGCGCACGCGGCGCCCGCCGCCAGCAGGGCTATTTCAGGCGATGACGGACAGACCGGGGTGTCGGGGTCGAGGTGTCCCCCACCGGCCCTGGCCAGGTCCCGCGCCTTGGCGAACATGGCCGGCGCGTGCACCCGCGAGACGGCTTCCAGGGTCGCCGGACGGTATTCCAGCGGGCGCAGCCTTTCCGCGATTTCCTTGGCCTCGAGGGCTTTCCAAACCGCCTTCAGCCTGTCGGGCCGCTCGGGATGTCCGGCGCCGGTGACATGGTCGAGATGGCGCTTGTCGGTGAGGTACCAAATCATGGAAACTCCTGATGTCAATTCGGATCTTTCATTGGTGGAACCATGAGCGCCCGCACGGCCTTCAGGCAGTCTTCTAGGCGCGCCTCGACTGGCCCCGAGACCTCGATGAAGCGCCTTCCCGAGCGGGCCAACTCCTGGCGGAAAACCTGGTCCATCCATTCCCGGATCATCTCCCCGTCGCGCGTGCCGTCCGCGACGAAGGGGGTGTTGACATCGGTGAGGATGCAAAGGTCGGGGGCTTTTTCGGCGGCGGCGATCGCCTCGACCTCCGCCGACCGGCCACCCATGTAACGCCTGTGCCATATCGCCGTGGCGAAAGCGTCGGTGTCGCAGACAACGACCTTGTTGCAAATCCTGGCCGCGGCATCGGCCATGGCCGCCTGGCGCGAGGCGATCGTGACAAACTCGCTGGAATTCCATTCCGAACCGTTGCCGGCCTTGATTTTCTCCTCGGTGTGGGCGCGGCCGAACTCAGGCACGGCGATCGTGTCCAGCGACGAGGCGAGCCTTTCCGCCAAGGTGGTTTTTCCCGTCGACTCGGCACCGAGCAGCACAACCCTGATCGCGTAATGGGCGCGCACGGGAGGCTCGAGGAATTCCCAGCTACCGAGCGGATCGGCCCGCACCATGGTGCCCGAGACGGGAAAGGCGCTCCGGGGCTTGTCCACCTGCACATGGCGGGCGCCGAGGTATCGGCTGTAGGCGTGCCCGTAGTCCTCGGAAGTGTAGACGGCATCGGGGATGAATCCGAGCCAACGCTTGGTGAGGTTGGCCCACAATTCCGAATTATCAGGATCGTATGTATCTTCGACAACCATCACTTTCACCGCCGGATGGATTTCGCGGATCCATCCGGCCCGCATGGTGGCGGGAGGGTCTTCGCCCTTCCTGTCGCACACGATCACATGGACCTCGTCGGAGTTCGCGGACGCCGTGTCGATGAGGTGCTTGTGGCCGCGGTGGGGCGGATAAAACTTCCCGATCACCAGGCCCCTCTCAGGCATCGTTTTCGCCTCCGCGCTTATCCACGCCGGCCCGCCACTGCAGCCAGCCGGCGACACACATGGCAAGGTACGACAGGTAAAGCGCCGACAGAAGATAAAGGCCGCGCCATGCTCCCAGGGTGATCGTCAACACATCCACCACGATCCACACCGGCCAGCTTTCGATCCGCTTCCGGTTCAACAGCCACTGCGCGACCAGGCTCAGGGCGGTGATCACCGCGTCAAGCAGCGGGGCGGACCCGTCCAGCAAGGTCAGCAACCCCCAGAGGGCACCCGTCAGCGGCACCATGCCGATGGAAAGAACGACGGCCTCGGTGGTTTCGACATGCCCGATTCCCTTGGCGTCATCATTCTCCCGTGGCCGGACCGACCAGAGGATCCAGCCATGGAAGTTCATGACGATGAAAACCAGTTGGAGGGCGGCCTCGCCAAACAGGCGTTGCTGGCAGAAAAGCACGATGAAGCAGGCGCAACTGGCGATGCCGATCGGGAAATTCCAGATATGCCTGACAACCACAAGCCAGACGCACGCGAGCCCCGTGACGAATCCCGCCAGTTCCCAAGGCGAGGCTTGGGTCACCGCCGAATGAACCAGTTCCAAGGCGGCAACCCAGAGGGAACCGGCCGTGCCGGGCGCTTGTGATGGAACAGGAGTATCCATGCGTTCGGCCCCGGGTCGTTGGCGCTACGCCCCATGGTAATCGCGAAGCGGGCCGGGAACCTCATTTACGGCCTTGCTTCCGCCGATAGATGGAGCAATATGAAGGCACCGCTCGCGCATTTTTAGGAAATTCCCCATGCTCAGGATCACCGGCCCATCCATTCCCCTATGTGACGGGGTCAGCCGCCGCGAATGGCTGCGCGCCGGCGGGGTGGGCCTGGGCTCACTGTCGCTTGCCGGATGGCTTCGCGCCAGGGCGGGCGGCGGCTCGGGCAAGGCCAAGTCGGCCATCGTTCTCTTCAACACCGGCGGCATCGCCCACCACGAGACCTGGGATCCCAAGCCGGAGGCTCCCGCCGAAATCCGCGGCGCCTTTGGAACCATCGCCACGCGCACCCCCGGCCTTCGCGTGGGTGAACTCATGCCGCTCACCGCCGGCATCACCGACAAGGTGGCCGTGATCCGCTCGATGGTCACCCTCGACAACGCGCATTCCACAAGCGGATACCAAATGCTCACGGGCGTTCCCCATGTGCCCCTCAACCGTGAGAATGCCAAGCCCGGCAAGCCGAACGACTGGCCGTCATTCGCGGCCTTGGTGCAGTCGATCCGTCCTGGTCGCGGCGGCCTGCCCGCCGCCATCTCGATGCCCCAGCGCATCGCCAACAACAATGGCCAGGATCCATGGCCGGGTACCGATGCCGGTTTCCTTGGCCGCAGGAACGACCCCTGGTTCCTCGATTGCGATCCATCCGACCCATATTTTTCGATGCCCGGCGGCGATGCCAAGGGCGGCTTTCATCCGGAAATGCTGGGGCTGAGGCGCTCGCTGCTTGACCAGGTCAATCGCCGGGCCGATGCGATCCTTTCTCCGGCCGCCGGTTCCACCTTCGACATGCATGCCCAACGGGCCCTCGACCTGGTTTCAGGCAGGCAGGCGCGCGTGGCGTTCGACATGGCCCGCGAATCCGACAAGGTCCGCGACCGCTACGGGCGCACCAAATACGGCCAGTGCGTGCTGCTGGCCAGGCGCCTGGTCGAGGCGGGAGTTTCGCTGGTGCAGGTTCAGTGGGCCAACCACGACAAGAACAAGCCCAACGGCGGTGGCTGGGACACCCATGAGAAGCACAACGAGTCGATCAAGGGATGGCTGATTCCACCCACCGACCAGGCCTTTTCCGCCCTTGTCACCGACCTGGACGAGCGCGGGATGCTCGACGAGACGCTCGTCTGCTGGATTTCCGAGTTCGGCCATACGCCAAGGTTCAATCCTAAGGGTGGCCGCGACCACTGGGGCAGGGTGTTTTCCATCGCCTTGGCGGGCGGAGGCATCAAGGGAGGCACGGTGCTGGGCGCCAGCGACAAGCATGCCGCCGAGGTCGCGCGCGACCCGGTTCGTCCCTGCGACTTCCTGGCGACGGTTTTCCACTGCCTCGGCCACGCGCCTGACACGGAAGTCCGCGACCTTGAGAACCGTCCGCTGCCGATCAGCCGGGGCCGGGTGCTGGGCGAGATCCTGGCCTAGCCGGCCTTACTGTTTGGCCATCGCCGGCAACACCACCTCCACCGGCTTGGCGTCGAGTTCCACCCATTCCCGCAATTTCACATGGCTGTTGGCCGTCGCGCCGCCCGTGGCCAGGAACATGCCGCGCTTGCCGGCGCCGGCGTCGATGGCCGTCGAGGGGTTCGAATCGGCCGTGAAACGGGCCTTGGTCACGGCCTGCCACTTTCCCTTGGCGTCGCGAACCTGGGTGTCGCGGTAATACGCCACCCGCTCCTGCCTGGCCGAGGCGACATCGCGTTTGAAGTCTTCCACAAATCCGTAATATCCCTTGAGCAGCCGGCCGTCGGAAAGGGTTGAAAAAGTGGCAATAGGCTGCCAAGGCGCGTCCGGCAACGCCACCCACGCCGAGTAGGCGGTGCGCTTTTCGTCGGGCAGGGCCTTGGCCCGCAGCAGGAACCGCACCTCCTGGCCTTCCTTCCAAGGCAGGTCGTCGATGAACGACTGTCCGCCGGTCCCCTCGCCGCCGAAGCGGCCGACCCTTGTCTTGGGCCCTTTCTCGAGCATCTTCACCCGCTTGGCGGGGTCAACCTTGGAAGGGTCGTCGCCGCTGGTGGGATCCCATACCGAGAAGATGGCCAGCCTCTTGCCGTTTCCAAGCTGCTGGATGCCGAGGTAACCCTGCGAGAATCCCCCGGCGCAGAAGTAGGTGCCGGGTGCCGACTTCTCCACAACAATAGTGCTGTGGAACCATTCGGCTTCGGGAGCCTGGTACTGCAGGTGCACCGACCGGCAGGCCTTGCCCGCCAGTTTCTCGTCGGCCAACACCGGGAAGGCCATCGCGGCGACAAAAGCCGCCAACATCCATCGCGCCATCATGCTTGTTTCCTCCGGTGGCCAATCTACACGAAAAAACACCCGGCGGCGGGCGCCGGGTGTTCCAGTTGCGGTCGTGGATTTCGCGCGTCAGCGAGCGGGGGCCTTGGCGCCCGCGGGAACAATGTCGCCGCGTGCGGGCTTGGCCGGCTTCACCTCGCCGGTTTCCTCGAGCAGTTGCTTCACCTGTTGGCCGATGTCGTCAGCGGTGGTGCCGCCCATCAGCAGTCGAGGATTGGCGCGCTTGCGCATCTCGGCGAACACGACGGGGATCTCCGCGTTGACCTTCTTCTCGAAGACTTCCTTCGAAAGCTTTTCACGGACCGACTCGACGGAAACGGTGGTGTCGGCGGGGATGCGCTTGTCGCACTTCACGCAGACGATTCCCTCGGGAGTGCCGATGAGGGCGCTCACCTCGCCGGCCTGGAGGGCGAAGGCCGCCTTCTCAAGTTCGTCGTTGCCGGTGGTGTTGCGTCCGATCGGCCGGATGCGCCCGGCGGCGCTGGCCAGCGATGGCGACTTCTGGCCCCGCGCGGCGCGGGTGAACTCCTCGTCGGAGTCGCGGATCTTGCCATAGGCGGACATCGCCGCCTTTTCCTCGCCCTTTTGCCACATGATGAGGCGGCATTCCACCTTCTCGCCGTAGTAGGCGTCGTGGGCCTTCCTGAGGTCCTCATCGGTGACCTTCACGCGGGAGCGCACCAGCTTGGCGAGCAGGATCTGCGGCCTGAGCACATCCTCGCGCCATTCGTAGAGCGTCTTCTTGTAGCGGGCCAAAACCTGGTCGACGAAGGTCTTGCGGTCGACATTGAGGCCGGTGAGGTCGTTGTTGAGCTTCTCGTCGATTTCCGCCTGGGTGACCTCGACGCCGGCCTTGCGGCACTCGATTTCGATGATGCGCTTGTTGACGAGAAGGTCGAGGCGCTCGGTGCCGAAGCGTGCGATGAGGTATTCGCCGAGTTCCTCGCGTGTGATCGGGATGGTCTCATAGATGTAGGCCACCACGCGGCTTTGTCCGGGGTCGCTGGCCAGGGCCGTTGGCAATGGCGCCGGAGCCGCCACCTGGGCTCGCGCCGCGCCCGCCAGGGCCAGGGCCAGGGCCGCCGCCTTCCATGTGAAGCCTGCGCGCATGCGAAATCCTCCCGCGGAATCAATCCCCAAGAATTCCTCAAGTTGGCGCATACCACGGCCGGGCGCAGCGGGACAAGCCGACCTGACCGGCCCATCATGGAGCGGGAAGCGGGTCATCCGCGGGCGTGGCGGTCGGAGAGGTCTGGCCCGATTTGGGCCAGAGCCAGCCCAGGCAAGGAGGCAGGCAGCGGCGGACGATCGATTGGCGGCTGGTGCCCACCGATACCTGGTCGAACGGCATGAGCCGGATCTGCCTGGCGGCCTCGGGATGTTTCTCGAATTCCGTGAGGTCGGTCTTGAGGGTCTCCGGGGCCCTGCCTTCCGCGGCGTTGCTGCGGCGGACTTCCACCTGCTCCGGAGCCGCCGAGTCGGTGAGGCCGCCGGCGCGCTTGAGGAAGCTTGGAAGGGTCTCGGGGCCGATGTAAGGCACGGCCCGGGCCTGCCCCTCCACCTCGCCCTCCACGAACACCACCTGGCTGCGGTGATCCACCACGCGCACATGCACCTGATTCGGCTTGAGGTCGAGGGTGTCGGCGATGGCCCGGGCGATTTCCGTCACGGGCATGCCATCGACGCGGATTTTTCCTGTTTCGCCCAGCGGCACGCGCCCGTCGGCGGAAACGGAGACCACGGAGTCGAGGTCGTCGCGGCCCTCGATGCTGATGGCGATGACATCGGGGGAATAGACCCTGTAGCCCCGCTCAAGTTCCCGGGCCGGCGTATCGCCGATCCTCGACAGCGTCTTGTCCTTCAGCCGAGGTGAAAGGGCGCATCCGGCGGCGAGTACCGCCAACGACATCAACGCCATTCGCGCCACTGATCGCATTCGCCGCAGGCTCCTTCCCCAACCGGCGGCGTGTACCCAACGGAACGGGGACAAGGCAAGGCGATTCCGGAAAACTGGCGCAATCACCGGGCGTTGCGGGCGTTCGGCCTGCGAACCTGCGGGTCGAAACCCTCTCCCGATTCATCCCGTTCGGGCTCGGCGGCTGGATTGTCCCAGCGGTCGACCTCGGAGGGGCGCATCCCCAATATGGGCAGGCGGGTGTTGGTTCCATGAGCGGTCACGCCCGAGCGGGTGAACGACCTCAACCCGGGGTTGCCCGTCGTGGTTTCGCCGGGCGTCACCATCGTTCGCAGCCAGGGCACTTCGCGAGGATCCAGAGGCACGCGCGCCATGCGGAGGATCCGCCCCCTCCCAAGGATGTCCACCCGCACCTGGTCGGCGCGCCTGTCGCCGAAGGCGCCATGGCCGGGCATGGTGAGCGCGAAAACGCAAGGTTCCCCCCGGGGGATCCTGTGCCAGGTCTGGAAGAGCGTGGAGGGCGACTGGTGGTACTGGACGAGCGGAACGGGGCCGTCGTGGTGGGCCTGCCGGCAGGCGAGCCTCACTCCCGATTCCTCGGCCATCACTTCCAGCAGCCAGGCCTCGGCCTTGTCCACCTCGGATTCCCGGCGTCGAAGTTCCTTGCGGATGGGATCGCCCTTGTTGGTGATCCAATCGGCTCGCCGGGCCAAATCATCCACAATTCGGGTGGTGGATTGCCGGGCCTTTCTCGAGGCGTTCCAGGCCAACGGAAGCGCTGCCATCCATACCAGGACGATCGCCGCGGCGAGCACGCCCGTGAAGGCGACCCAGCGTCGGGATGGCGAGGCCCATGCCGTGGCGCGGCCCTCGGCGGAAAGAAGGGCCACCGCCCGGGAGAGGCCGGCGGCGCCCAGCGCGCACATGGGCAGCACCAAGAGCCCGGCGTGCTTGAATTCGGGAAGCACCAAAAAAAGAACGGCCATGTATCCCATGGCGAACGCGGCGAGTCCCAGCGCCAGGATCCGCTCGCGAAGCCCGGGCGCCATTCCCAATCCCGCCACGAGCGCGACCCCGGCGAGGAACAGGATGGGGCCGGCCTGAGCCAGCCAGGCCATGGGGGCCAGCAGGTGCCGACCCGCGCCGCCGATCGGTTCATCGCGCAGGGGAAACAACCGGATATGGCCGCCGATCGGCAGGTCCTCAAGCAGGGTCGCCCGCAAGGCCCTCCAGGCGAATTCCGGCGCGCGCGTGGCCCATGTCCATGAGTTGCCGGCGAATGTCCGCAGGAACATTTCCCGGGTGAGCCGGGCATGCTCGGGCCCGTAGAGCTCATCGCACCGGCTCGCTTCCAAGGGGATCGCCTCCATGCCGTGGGCCAGACGCTCATGGGCCACCCTCTGCATCACCTGGAGATCGTCGCGGCTGATCCCCTGGCTGTTTTCAAGGCGAAAGAGCGAGCAACGGGTTTCCTCGGCGTAGTAGGCCATGTGGAATCCCACGCCCGACTGCTGGGGCTGGGCCGGGCAGGCGAGGTGGATGACCGCGATCACGGCCCGGCTTCCCGCTCCCACAAGGACCGGCGCGGCCACGGCCTTTGTCCAGCGACCTCCCGACGCCAGCACCAGCGGTACCGAGAGGGCCGAAACGGCAAGGCAGGTGATCAGCGCGTCGTGCCGGAAGCCAAGCCCAAGCCCCGCGAGCAGTCCGGTGAGCAGGCAGGAGGCGGACAGGGCGGGCCAACGATGGCTTCCCCGCACCAGGCACGCCAGGGCCGTCCACGCCGGCGCGGCAAACCAGAGCGGGCTGATGTCGCGGGGAGAAAAGGCGGTAAAAACCATCTCCAGTGGGTTGCACGCATACAGCAGGGCCGCCAGCAATCCGGTCCAGCCGCAACCTGTCAGCGAACGGGTCAGCAGCCACAGGCAGGGCGGGCCGGTGGCGCTCACCGCCAGGTAAAACATGAACAGCGCGTCCCAGTGGATGCCGAAGACGCTCCAGATTCCGGCGGCTGCGAGCAGGTCGAACACCCGGGTGGTGTACAGCGGCCAGGTGAGGTGGTAGTCCTCGTAGGTGAGGTAGCTCTCCATCGGCCCGGAAGTGTCGTGCGGTTCCGCCTTCCACTCCCCGAACTGCCCCGCCGTCACCTCATCCGACTGCAGCGACAAAAAATCCTGCAGGGGAATGGAGGACGGGTCTCCGGAGAACGGCACCGGCCTCATGCCCAGTCCGGCCATGAGCGCGAACGAGTAGCGGAAACTCTCGGGGAAAAACTGCCTCTTGCCCGTGGGGTACTGGCGCAGGCTTTCCAGCCGGGTGGCGACATGCGCCAGCGTGATGGCGGCCAGCAGCAGGAACTGGAGCCAACGCGCCGGCAACCGCGCGGACATCAGCATGCCCGCGTGGGAACGGGAACGCGGCGGCGGGCCTTGGACGGGTCGCTGAGGAATCGGGTCAGCGAGATCGCCATGTGCTCGAGCATCGGCTGGGTCAGGCCGGGGTACACCCCGAGGAAGAAGGCGTCGTTCATCAGCTTGTCGGTCACCCGCAGGTCGCCCACCACGCGGCGCTCGATGTCCATGAAGGCCGGGTGCCGGAGCAGGTTTCCGGCGAACAGCGGGCGCGTCTGGATGCGGCAGGCCTCGAGGTGGGCCACGAGGTCGGCGCGGGTGAAGGGAGCGTGGTCGCGAACCACGATCAGGAAACCAAACCACGACGGATCGGCCCTGGGGTCGGGTTCGGGGAGGTGGATGAGGTTGTCGAACCTCTGGAGCACTTCCATCAGGAAGGCGTGGTTGGCGCGCCTGGAGGCGACGAAGTGGTCGAGCCTGCGAAGCTGGGCCCGGCCGATCGCCGCCTGCGGGTCGAGTGGCTTGAGGTTGTAGCCCAGGTGCTTGTAGACATACTTGTGGTCGTAGCCCTCGGGCAGGTCGCCCATCTTCCAGCCGAACCTCTTGCCGCAGGTGTTGTCCTTGCCCGAGGGGCACCAGCAGTCGCGTCCCCAGTCGCGGAAGCTTTCGGCGAGGCGGCGCAGTCGCGGCTTGTCGGTGAGGACGGCGCCGCCCTCGCCCATGGTGATGTGGTGCGGCGGGTAGAAGCTTTGCGTGGCCAGGTCGCCGAACGACCCCGTGCGCTTGCCGTTCCACTCGCTGCCCAGGGCGTCGCAGTTGTCCTCGATCAGCCAAAGATCGTGCTTGTCGCAGAAGGAGCGCGCGGCATCGATGTCGAACGGATGTCCCAAGGCATGGGCCGCCATCACGGCGCGGGTGCGGGGGCCGCGCGCCGCCTCGAGCATGTCGGCCCTCAGGTTGCCCGTGCCCATGTCGACATCGATGAAGACCGGCACCAGGCGGTTCTGCACGAGCGGCGCGACCGTGGTCGGGAATCCGGCGGCGACGGTGATCACCTCGTCGCCGGGCTCGAGCCGGCCTTCCAGCCCGGGGCTTGTGAGCGCCGAGACGGCCAGCAGGTTGGCGCTGCTGCCGGAGTTGGTGAGCAGCGCCTCGCGCACGCCCACCGAGGCGGCCAGTTCGCGCTCGAAGGCCTCGCCCTGGGGCCCCAGGGTGAGCCAGAAATCGAGCACCGAATCCACGGCGGCCTCCACCTCCGTGTGGTCGAACACGCGCCCGGCGTAAGGCACCATGGTCTCCCCGGGCACGAACGGCTTGGGCGCGTGGCGGGTTTCCGCGTGCTTGCGCACCAGGTCGAGGATCTCGCGCTTGAGGGTGTCGTGGTCCATGGTTGCCTTCTCCGTGAGGTCGGGTTGTTCAGCAGCGCGTCGGTGGCGCCCATGCCGGGCGTTGCCGGCCGGGCAGGTTGATGGCGGGCGATGGATCCCGGGGAGTGTGGTAGCCGCTGAAGCGGACGGGCGCCGGGGCCGCCGTTTCCACCGTCATTCGGCCACCGGATTCACCGGCGTTGTCCCAGCGGATGGCGTGTTCGACGAGGTATTCGGGCCGCTGGCGTGATTCGCGGTAGGTGCGGCCGGCGTATTCGCCGCAGGTCCATCCGGCGGCCAGCACGGACGCGAGCGTCCACCACTGCAGCGCCACCGGGCCGGTGATGCCAAGCGGGCCGGTTCCCGGGCCGAGGGCCCACAGGGCCGTGCATCCCGTCGCCACGAGGAAGGCCGCCATCGCCGCCAGCCCGAGCAGGTGGACGGGCGCCAGCGAGAACGCCGTGAGGGCCCGGGCGGCCAGCGCCATCATGTAAAACGGCGGCGCCTTGCTCACCCCGGCGGTGCGCGGACGGCGATCGTACCGGAACGCGCGGGAGGGGTATCCCACCCAGTGGCTCAAGCCGCGGAAGTAACGGTTGCGTTCGCCGCACGCGGCGACGGCCTCGCGCGCCCGCCTCGACAGCAGCCTGAAGTCGGTCGCGTCCGCCGGCAGCGGCGTCTCGCCCGCGGCGCGCATGATCCGGTAGAACAGGCGCGCTCCCAGCGCCTTCCACCAAGGCTCCCCGCCCCGGCGGTTCACCACCCCGTACACGACATCAAAGCCTTCACGCCACCTGGCCGCCATCTCGCCAATGAGTTCCGGCGGATCCTGCAAATCGCTGAACAGGACCACCGTGGCGTCGCCGCGGGCGGCCCTCAGGCCCGCCAGCATGCTGGTCTCCACCCCGAAGTCGCGGCTGAACCGCAGGTAGCGCCAGCGCGCGTCGCGGGCGCAAATGCCCTCGGCAAGCTTGCCGGTGCCGTCGGTGCTGGCGTTGTCGACCAGCAGCACCTCGTACGGTTCGCCGAGCGCCTCCATGGCCCGGGTGAGCTCGGCGTGGGCCCGGGGCAGGTTGCCCTCCTCGTTCCTCGCCGGCATCACGATGCTGAACACCGGCCCGCGCGCCGCCGACTTCGTCAGGCGCATCGTCACGAAATGCCTTGCCACCGGCTCGCGGTAAAGCTCGGGCGCCTCTTCCCACTTCCAGCCGTCGGCGGTTTCATGGCGCACCAACGGCCGCCTCATCGTCTCGGCGAAGCCGGCGCGGGCATAAAGCTTCAGGGCGCGGTGATTGTCGGAAAACACCCGCAGGCATATCGATTTGATGTCATCCCGCCTGAGGCACCATTGGCAGAGCGCCTCGGTGGCCAGGGTCATGATTCCCGGCGCGCCGTCAGCCTCGCCGCGCACCACATTGTCGAGCTCGATCGATCTCGTGCCCGGGTCGTGCCGGAACAGGCCGAGGTGGCCCACGCGGCGTCCGGAAGGCTCGGTCACCCAGAAGAGCACCCTGTCGGGTGTCCCGAGCACACCCCGCCTCAACCAGTTCGCCGTTCCCTCGGCCGTGACGGGTGAGCGCGCGAGGTACGCATCGGCGGCCTGATCCCTCCAGCGGGCCAGCAGGGCGATCGCGGCGGGGTCGTCGAGGTCGCCATACCCGACTGGCACGAGCATGCCGGAGTCGCCCCTGAGGGGAATGCCGCGGGCCCCCATGGCCTTGAGGCCGGCCAGCGTTTCGACGATTCCCGCTGAGGTGGCGACCATGGCGTGGCTTCCGGGGTGGATGGTCAGGCGGCGGCGCGTGCCGGCTTCAACGCCGAGCGGAACGCCGCGGCGACCCTGTCGATGTCGGCCTCGGTGAGGTTGTGCCCGCTTGGAAGGTTGATGCCGCAGGCCCCCAGGCGCGCCGCGACGGGCCCGCAACCGGCGCCCTTGGAGAACATCGGGAAGGTGGAAAGCGGCGGGAAGAACGGCCGGCTGTCAACGCCCGCGGCCTTCATCCGCCGGCACACTTCCTCCCGCGCCGGGTGCCGGTCGGGATCGAGGATCACCGAACTCATCCAGGCGATCCCCCTCGACCAGCAGTTGGCCGCGTTGAAGGCCAGGCCGGGGATTTCGCCCAGGCGCTCGCGGTACCAGCCGAGGATGGTCCGCTTCTTGCCCACGAGTTCGCCGATGCGTTCCAGTTGGGCCAGGCCAAGCGCCGCCTGGATGTTCGACATCTTGTACTTGAAGCCGACCTCGGCGATCTCGAACGCCTTGCCTCCCGGGGCGCGTCCGTGCTCGTTGTAAAACCGCATCCGCTCGAACAGCGCCTTGCTGGCGGTGACCGCCATGCCGCCCTCGCCGGTGGTCATGATCTTGGCGCCCTGGAAGCTGAAGCAGGCGATGTCGCCGAAGCCACCCACGGGCCGCCATCCGTCGGCGGTGCGGATGGTGGCGCCCAGCGCCGGCGCCGCGTCCTCGATGATCGCCAGGCCCCTCGAACGGGCCAAGGGCACCAGCCGCAGCATGTCGGCGGGCTGGCCGTACAGGTGAACGGGAATCATCGCCCGGGTGCGGGGCGTGATGGCCCTCTCGGCCGCCTCGGGGTCCATGCACCAGGTGTCGGGCTGCACATCGACCATGACGGGCGTGGCGCCGACATAGGTGACGGCGCTGGCGGTGGCCACCCAGGTGCAATCGGGCACGAGCACCTCGTCGCCGGGCCCGATCTCCAGCGCCTTGAGGGCCAGGTGAAGGGCGCCCGTGCATGAGCTTGTGGAGAGCGCGTGGGCCACGCCCGCGGTCTCCGCGAACAGCTCCTCGAAACGGCGCATGTAGAGGTTCCACTCGTCGTTCCAGCCATGCTCGACCGCGTCGAGGACATAGGCGATCTCACGCCGGGTGATCGACGGCCCCGCTGTCAGGATGGTCTTGTCGCTCTTCACGGTGTCGGGCTCCGGAACTTCGGTGGTGGCGCGCCTCAGGCGGCGCGGAACTCAAGGGTGTTGGAGTCGGCGGCGTCGGCCTGGGCGCGGGCGAGGTGGGCCCTGTACCAGGCCATGGTTTCCAGGAGCGCCTCATCGAGGCCGTGGCGGGGCTTCCACCCGAGCACCTCGCGCGCCTTGGAACTGTCCACTTCCTGGTGGGGGATCTCGTTGGGCGCGTTGGCGAGCACGCGGGGCGCGTGCCGTCCGCCGGCCAGGCGCGAAAGCCGCTCGACCATGTCGATGGCGCTCAGGCGGAAGTTGGCGGAGAAATTGAACGCCTCGCCGTGGATGGAGCGGTCTTCCGCCATGCGCCGGGCCAGGAGCAGGTAGGCCTCGGCGCCATCCTTGGCATAGAAGTAGTCGCGCACGGGGGCGCCGGTGGAGCGCAGCACCGGGGGCCTGTCCTCGAGCAGGGCCTTGATGGTTCCGGGGACGATGCGGTTCCAGTTGAGGTCGCCGCCGCCGAAGAAGTTGCCGCAGCGGGTGACGCAGACGGGCAGGCCGTAGGTGACGGCATAGGCGCGGCCGATCATGTCGGCGCAGGCCTTGCTGACATCGTAGGGGTGCTCGGGACGGAGGGGCGTCTGCTCGTTGTAGGCGCCGCCGCGCTGGTCGCCGTAGGCCTTGTCGGAGCTGGCCAGAACCACATCGGGGTTGAGGCCGCTGCGGCGCGCCGCCTCGAGCAGGTGGTAGGTGCCGCGGATGTTGGCCTCGAAGGTGGCCATCGGGCAACGGTTTGCCGTGCCCACGATCGTTTGGGCGGCGAGGTGGATGATGGTCTGCACCTCGTACTCGTTGACGGCGCGTTCGAGCAGCGGCAGGTCTTCCAGGCTGCCATGGACGCGGTCGATGCGGCGGAGCAGGCCCGAGCGCGCGAGGTCGCTGCCGGGAACCCGGTCGCGGACCAGGCCCACCACATGCGCCCCGCGCGCGACCAGCAGGCGGGTGGTCCAGGCGCCGACAAGACCTGTGCAGCCGGTGACCAGCACCCGCCGGCCCTGCCAGAAGGCGGACTCGCCGGCGGGGTTCATGGGAGACATGCGGCCTCCTTGCCGGCGCCCCGCGCGGCGCGGGGGCGCGACGGTCGATTCCACGACATCCACGGAGCCTGTCCGGAATCCCACATCCGGTTCAGGTCGAGGTAGTCCTTGGTGGTGTCCATGGCGTGCCAGAACCCGTCGTGCCGGTAGGCCCGCAACTGGTCGTTGGCGGCGAGGGTTTCCAGGGGTTCCCGTTCCCATACCAGGGCCGGGTCGTCATCGAGGCGGTCGAGCACGCCCCTGTCGAGAATGAAGAAACCGCCGTTGATGCGGCCGGCGGCGTGTTCGGGCTTCTCGCGGAACGCGCGCACCGCGTCGCCCTTGAGTTCGAGTTCCCCGTAGCGGCCCGGCGGGGCGACCGCCGTCACCGTGGCCAGCCTGCCGTGCCCGGCGTGGAACGCCTCGAGCGCGCCGATGTCGATGTCCGACAGGCCATCGGCATAAGTGAACAGGAACCGCTCGCCGCGGATATGGTGGCCGGCGCGGTGAAGGCGGCCCCCGGTCATCGTGTGTTCGCCTGTTTCGGCGAGCGTGATGATCCAGTCCTCCTCCTCGCCGCCGGGATGGATCTCCACCTGCTCGGGTCGTCCCAGGCGCACGGTGAGGTCGCGGTCGCGCAGGTGGTAGTCGAGGAACCAGCGCTTGACCTCGTGCGACTTGTGGCCCAGGCACAGCACGAATTCCCGGATGCCGTGGCTGGCGCAGTGCTTCATCACATGCCAGAGGATCGGCTTGCCGCCGATTGGAACCATCGGCTTGGGCAGGTGTTCGGAGGTCTCCCGTATCCGGGTGCCCTGCCCGCCGCAGAGAATGACCGCTTGCATGGCGCGGAAGCCCTTCCTTGAGCTGCGGATCATGGTGACCGGGCATCATGCCCGGGCGCCGCCGGCGCGCGACCGACGACAAACACACCTCAGTACCCGAACTGCGAAACGGGAATCAATCCGGTTTTGGAAATCCGTCCCGATTGGCATTTATTCCGGGAGCCCCCGCTGGTTATGCCACCCCCCCGGCCCGGACCTCCGAGGAGCAGCCCATGCGCAGGATCGCCGTCATCAACCAGAAGGGCGGGGTGGGCAAAACCACCACCGCCGTCAACCTCGCCGCGGCCATCGCCGGTTCCGGCAAGCGCGCCTGCCTGATCGACCTCGATCCCCAGGCCCACGCCTCCGCCCACCTCGGCGTCGCTCCCGACAGCCGCTCAGCCACCGTCTACTCCATGCTCACCCGGGGAGCCTCATGGGCCAGCGTCCGCCGTCGCGTGGAGCCCAACCTGGAGATCGCCCCCGCGGAACTCAACCTGGCGGCGGCGGAGGTGGAACTGGCCGGCATCGTGGGCCGCGAACTCATCCTCAGGGACCAGATCCACGCCGAACCCGACGCCTGCGATGTGCTGGTGATGGACTGCGGTCCCTCCCTTGGCGTGCTCACCCTCAACGCGCTGGCCGCCGCCAACGAGGTCATCATCCCGCTGCAGCCCCATTTCCTGGCCCTGCATGGCTTGGCCAAGCTGTTCGAGACGACGGGCCTCGTCGCCCGGCGGCTCAACCCCGGCCTCAGCGTGAGCGCCGTGGTGCTCACCCTCTGCGATGCCAACACCAGGCTGGCGCAGGAAGTGATCGGCGACCTCACGGCGTTCCTCGAAAGGGCCCGGGCCACCAACACCCCCTGGAGCCGGGCGAAACTCATGGCCACGCGCGTCCGCCGCAACATCAAGCTGGCCGAGTGCCCGAGCTTTGGCCGGTCGATCTTCACCTACGCTCCCACAAGCCATGGCGCCGAGGATTACGCGCGCTTGGCGCGCGAGGTGCTCGCGCTGGCCGATGCCGAGCCCGTGGTTCGGGCCGAGGCCGAAGTTTCCCCGGTTCTCGCCGGCGCGGGAGCCTGACCGGTGCCCAAGGTCAGCATCGCCTCGCCTCAGGAAAAGGTGGCCATCGACAGGCCGCGGATGCGCGAGATCGTGAGGCTGGTGCTGGCCGAGGAGGACATCGCCGATTACGAGATCAGTCTGGCGTTTGTCGACAATCCCACGATCCACCGCATCAACAAGCAGTTTCTCGAGCATGATGAACCCACCGATGTGATCACCTTCCCGTATTCATCGGGCAAGGTGCTCGTCGGTGAGTTGGTGATCGGCGTGGAGGTGGCGATGGACCAGGCCGCCGCGGCGGGGCATCTCGTGGAGGCGGAACTCGCCCTGTATGTGGTTCATGGCCTGCTGCACCTGGTGGGCTACGACGACAAGGACGCGCACGACCGCCGGCAGATGCGGGCGCGCGAACGGCACCACCTCGGCGGACTCGGGTTACCCGACATTTCGCCGCGATAGCGCGATTGCGATGCATCGCCGCGGCGCTCACCGAGGTGGAAGCCAATTTTGTTGGGTGAGCACCGGGCGTGAGCCCGGTGATGGAAGCTTCCGGGAATCGCCGCGCTGACGCACGGCGCTCACCGAGATTAAAGCCAATTTTGTTGGGTGAGCACCGGTGATGGGGAATTTAAGGGAATCGCCGCGCTGACGCACGGCGCTCACCGAGATTAAAGCCAATTTTGTTGGGTCAGCACCGGGCGTGAGCCCGGTGATGGGGAACTTCCGGGAATCGCCGCGCTGACGCACGGCGCTCACCGAGACGGAAGCGGAGGTTGTTGGGTGAGCACCGGGCGTGAGCCCGGTGATGGTATCATTGACTCAATCCCACCCGTGGTCGGCTTGAGGATTCCAAAGAACCAGCGGATGCTCCTGCCGCATGACATAGGAAACGGCCGCCGAAACGGCATTTTCATCCGGCAGGATTCTTTTGGACCCGCCCGTTGTCCACCATGTTCCTGATTCAGGAATCCCGAATTTCCGGTTGAGCGTCCTTGAAGCGTAGCTTTTCAAGTCTCGAAGAAGATGGGCGGGATCCGGGTCGCCAGTCACTCCGACCACCACATGAACATGGTTGGCCATGACGGCCAAAGCCAGCAGGGTCCAGCCACGGAATCGGCCTGTTTCAACAAATTGTCGGGCAGCGACTTCCGCCATCGATTGGGTCAGCCAAACGGGATTTCCCCGCATGGCCCCTCGGGCCGCGTTTTCCAGTTCCCGCACGGGCGGCAGATACGGGGTTCCGTATTCGTTGGGCCGAAATCTTTCTCCGGTTTCCTCATCGCGGATCGTGGTCACTGAACCACGGCCATCGCCGGGCAGCCATGTGCCATAGGTTGTCCATGTCAGGAACCAGCAACGGTCCATGGTCATCAATTCTCGCCAAGGTGAGCACCGGGCGTGAGCCCGGTGATGGGGAATTTTAGGGAATCGCCGCGCTGACGCACGGCGCTCACCGAGACGGAAGCGGAGGTTCTTGGGTGAGCACCGGTGATGGGGAATTTAAGGGAATCGCCGCGCTGACGCACGGCGCTCACCGAGACGGAAGCGGAGGTTGTTGGGTGAGCACCGGGCGTGAGCCCGGTGATGGGGAACTTTAGGGAATCGCCGCGCTGACGCACGGCGCTCACCGAGACGGAAGCGGAGGTTGTTGGGTGAGCACCGGGCGTGAGCCCGGTGATGGGGAACTTTAGGGAATCGCCGCGCTGACGCACGGCGCTCACCGAGACGGAAGCGGAGGTTGTTGGGTGAGCACCGGGCGTGAGCCCGGTGATGGGGAACTTTAGGGAATCGCCGCGCTGACGCACGGCGCTCACCGAGACGGGGGGAGAAGCCCGGTGTGGCCGGTCCCATCAGGGCGCCGGGGTCACATGCACTTCCTGGCGATCGTGGCCGGTGAGGATCTTCTTGCCATCGGGAGACCAGGTGACGCAGTAGGCGCCGAACTGGGGCAGCTTTTTCTGGAACACCTGCTTCTTGGCGGCGATGTCCCACACCGTGAGGTTGCCGCCGTAGCCCGATGTGGCCAGGCGCTTGCCGTCGGGCGACAGCGCGATGCCGTAGAGGTCATCCGGCGTGGGGCCCATGGAACCGGTTTCCTTGCCGTCGGCGACATTCCACAGCTTCACGGTGCGGTCGTGGCTGATCGAGGCGACCGACTTGCCGTCGGGCAGGAACACCGCGCCGGTGACGGGCGCCGTGTGGCCCTTGAGGTCGCGCAGCGCCTTTTTCTCGTTGACATCCCAGAGTTTCACGAGGTTGTCGGCGCCGGTGGAGAGAAGCGTCTTGCCATCCTTGCTGAAGGCGACGGTGTAGGCGTTGGCGGCGTGGTCGCCGAGTTTCTTGATTTCCTTGCCGTCGGCGGGGTTCCACAGGCGCACCGACTTGTCGCTGGAGGCCGAGGCGATGATCTTGCCGTCGGGACTGTAGGCGATGCCATCAACGATGCCGCCGTGGCCCTTGAGTTCCATGGCGGCCTTGCCGTCGGCGAGGTTCCAGACCTTGATGACGGGGTCGACGGAGCAGGTTGCCAGCTGCTTGCCATCGGGGGAAAAGGCGACGGAATACACGGGTGACGGGTGCGCGGCGATCGCCTTGGTTTCCTTGGCGTCGGGCCAACTCCACAGCTTGGCGGTGCCGTCGAACCCGGCGGAGGCGAGGGTTTTGCCGTCGGGACTGAAGGCGAGGTGATGCACCGGCGCGGTGTGGGCCTGCCAGGAGGGAGGCTGGGCGATGGCCATGGAAACACAGGCCAGAAAGAGGGTTAAGATGCGAAGCGACATGACGGGGGGAGGCTCCGGACAACGGTTGAGGGATACCGGGTGGGATGCCGATCGTACCACGAAAGCAGGGTGGCGCAACTGTCAGAATCGGAGCGGATGGAACTTTTGAATTTGACCAAAAGCCGCCAAATATCCAATTTTCACATTTTTCTTGAATCGTTCAGGTTATACTTGGGATGTGCTTCTGAAATATGGACGGAAATCTTTGTTAGGGGGTGTGCCGTCCCATTGGTAACAGCTTGAGGGGGATGATGGTGCGAAACCGAAGTTTTGCACCAAATCATCACTGGTGGTATAGTAAGGTATCGGAGTTGATAAAAGGATTAATTCTGCCAACAAAGGAGTAGCATCATGAAGAATCGACGCGGTCTGCTTCAACTGGAAGGACTCACTGAACGCATCGTTCCGGCGGTCAGCATCCGTTCCGTGGATGGGGATTTGGTGATCCGGGGCACGCCGAATCTTGACAGTGGCAAGCCGACACTGACAATCAATGTGACAGCCGACAATACGGTCAGTATCACTGACGGCAAAACTTCTCGGGGCAGTTATTCTGTCACGGGTGATTTGATTTTAAATATGTCCAACAGGAATGATACCGTTGTTATAACCTTGAGCGGTGGAAGTCTCAATGGAGGAATATCGGCCAGCCTTCTCAATGGCAATGACTCCTTGACTGTTCGATCAATCGACGCCGAGAGAACCATATCCGGTGGTATTTCTGTGAATGGGGGCAACGGAAACGATTTTTTTGTGTTAGCAAGCGGTAATCCTGGGGGATTAAAAGTCGAAGGTGCAGTGTCATTCAATGGAGGTGCTGGAAAGGATATTGCTTTTATTAACCATACCACCGATGAAGCAGGAACAACTAACGCTACCGGCCCACTGCTCATTGGAGCGGGTTTGACTCTCACTCGTGTTAATGGCGATACTACCAGGCATGTGAATATCGGAACAAAAGCTACTGTTGAAATCAGTGGAAATCTTATAATCAACGCGTCTGCTGACAAACTTGTTACCAACAGATTTGTTATTGGTTCTGACACAAAAGCCGTTTCCATCGCCGGCACCTTGGCAATCACTGGCGGTCAAGGCGCAGACAATGTTGAAATCCAAAACACGACTATTGTTGATGTTATACCCGCTGAAGACGAGGTTCTTGAGATCACAATCAATCTTGACCGTGGTGTCAACAATACAAAGCTCACAGCGATTGATTTTGGAACTAGTGGTACTGATGCTGATTTTGCCTACACCGGTGGTACGGGCGAAGACATTATTGAATTTGAAGGAACAAACACTGTGTCCGGTGATGCCATATTCAACTTTGGAAATGGACAAAATATCTTGGAGTTAAGTTCAAGTACTACATTCGACGCGGATGTTACTGTTACCGGTGGAAAAAACAACGACACGGTAGTTATCCAAGATGCCACCATTAGTGGTTTGCTTACTTTGACTATGGGTAACGGAGTCAATAATTTCACAACCACTGATAAAGCAGGCATAGCTGGCGGCCTTACCTATACGGGGGGCAGCGAAGCCGACACAGTCAGATTGGAAAACGGTGATGGCTTGGCAGGCGATGTTTCCATTTCTGTTGGCGCTGGCGGGGATACAATCGAAATTACGGGTACGACAACTGTTGGAGTCACATCGCTTACAGTTGACTTGGGCATCGATAGTGCAGTTGACTCATTTAAATACAATTTAATTCTGGAATCACTTATCACAATCCTGAATCAAGGTTCAGAAGATACTGTTACCTCCGAATAGTTTCTATATTCAAATTTTGTTATTGTACGGCGCCCCCCGTTCCGGGGGGCGCTTTTCATTGGTGGGGTTGTGACGGTTGTATCGGCGTTGGTTCCCTACCCCGGTTCTTTCTCCTTTTTGACTTCCTCCCGATCCGGTGCAACGCTTCATGCGTCAAATGGATGTTGGCACCACCGCGGAGGATCTGCACCATGGCCCGTTTGCGCCCGTCGCTGGAAGGTCTCACCGAGCGAATCGTCCCCGCCGTTTCGGTCAAGTTCCTTGGCGGCAGCCTCACCATCACCGCCAACCCGGCCAATATGTCCAACAAACTCATCATCACCCAGCAGGCCACCGACGGCAAGTTCGTCATCAGCGACAACAGCGTGAGCGTCGGCCCTTACAGGGTGACCGGCAACATCACCATCACCTCGAGCAACGCGTCCGACACCATTCAGGTGAACCTGAATCGGGGCGCCGCCCGCACCTTCCAGCTTCCCGGATTCCTGAGCATCAATTCCCGCAATGGCGCCGACACCATCACCATCAATTCCGATGCCACCAACGGTGGTCGCATCGGCGGCAACCTGATCCTCGCCACCGGGTTTTCCAACGACACCGTGAACATCGGCACCGCCGGCGGAGCGCTCTCGATTGGCGGCGCCGTTTCCGCCAACATGGACTCCGGCGCGGACACCTTCAACCTTGGCACCACTGGCACCGACGCGAACACATTCGTCATCGGCAGGGGCGTTACCCTGCTGCGCGCCAACACCGTGAACATGGGAACCAAAACGGATCCCCTCACGGTCAACGGCACCGTAGCCATCGACAACACGCTCGACTACGGCATCACGAACACCATCCGGTTCGGCATCACCAGCGATGTTCTTCAGGCGCGCTCCGCGGGCAACTTCTGTTACAACGGCGGCACCCTGATCGACGACATCGGCTTGTACGGCACCATTCAGGGCGCCCCCGGCAAGAATTCCGTCATCAACATGGGCCAGGGCGCGAACATCCTCGACATCAACGCCGTGATCGGCCTTGGAACCTCCTCCGACCTGATCGTGACCGGCGGAGCGGGCATTGACGACATATCGTTGGGTGATGACACGGACATTGCCAACGATGCGATCTTCAGCCTGGGAGCAGGCGATAACCTTTATGACCTCAACAACACTTTCGCCGTTGGTGGAAACATGAGCATCACCGCCGGCAATGGCGTTGATATTGTCGGCATCTTTGCCGGGCAGATTGGCGGCGACCTGACCCTGAGCCTTGGCAACGGTTCCAACAGCCTCACCTTCGCGGGCGCCACGACCGGTGCCGCCCAGTCGGCCAGTTGCCACGACTTCACCTACAACGGCGGGGATGGCGACGACGAGATCACCTTCGATGCCGACAATGGCGCCGTGGAAAACAGCCTGACGGTGAACCTGGGCTCGGGTTCCGACATCTTTAACGCCACCGACAGCGGCGACTCGTCGTACCTGACCGGGTTCATCGACCTCGGCCTTGATCTTGATCCGGATCAAGTGACTTACCGTTCGGCCTTGGCCGCGGTAACCGAGATCGTGAATATCTTCCCGAACGACACCGTCACGGCGGTGTGATGATTGGGGCATGAGCCCCATGAAGATCCGGCGCCTGACGGCACTCGGCTCACACTCTAGTATTGTGGAGCCGAGCGCCTTCAGGCGCCGGGTCGATCCGTCGCTTGGTTTTCGTCACGCCGCGGCGCGGAGCGACACCTCCACCTTGGGCATTTGCGGGAACGGGATCGTGGCGGGCTGGGAGAAGTGGGCCTGTCCCTTGGGCGTGGCGAGCTTTTCCCACTGGGAACCCGGCAGGCCCATCGCCAGCTTGAGCGCGCCGATGGCGCCGGCGTACACCGGATCGGGTACCCTCTTCACCTTCGCCTGGCCGTATTCGCGCAGTCCTTCCTCGAGGGCCCGGTCGAGGCCCTTGATCTGGCTGCCGCCTCCACCCAGAAGGATGTTCGAGAGCAGCCGGGGCTGGAACTCGGGGTCGTGCCGGGCGATGAGGTCGCGGATGCCCTCGATGATGGGGTTGACGATGCGTCGGCAGGCCTCGCGAACCACGCCGGTGACATCAAGCTGGGTGGGCTTGCCCCGGCACGGCAGCGTGACGATGGCCCGTTCGTTGTTGTCGATGACGCCACCATGGCGTTCCTTGATTTCCCTGAGCATGGCGCGGGAGAACTGGGCCTCGGGGTGCGCCTGGCGGAGCAGGGCGTCGAGGTGCTCATCGACGAAGTCGCCGCCCAGGGGGATGGTGACCTGCTCATCGTCGGTTGGCAGGGTGCCGCGCAGCGGGCAGAGGTCGATGGTGCCGGCGCCGATGTCCACCACGAGGGCGTCGGACAGCTTGTTGCATCCATAGGCGATGCTGAAAGGCTCGGAAACGATCAGCGCGGCGTCGAAGGTGGTGGACGCGGCCTCGAGGATGACCGCCTTGCTTTGCACGCTGGCCCTGCTGGGGGCGCCGATGACGCCGAAGACGGGCAAGCCCTTGGGAGGGCGGGTGATGGCCACGGCATGCTCGACCACCTGGCGGGCGGCCTCCTTGTGCGCGGCGACGCGCGCGGCGTCGAGTTTCACATCCTTGCCGTCGAGGTATTTCAGGGCGCCCTTCTCGAACGGGCGGATGATGTCGAGCGCCAGTCGGTGCTCGGTGAGGTCGTTGGCGAAGACGGTGTCGCGGCCCAGCAGGGTGCGGGCCACATGGTCCTTGGGCTTGCCCACGGCGGTGGGGATCACCTCGCGTACGCCGTGCGCGGTGGCCACGGCGGTCTTGAAGGTTCCCAGGTCCATTCCCACGAACACGGCTCGGTGATCCATGACTTCGGTCTCCTTAATCGGTTGGTTTGAAGAACAATCGAACTCTCAAGCGCTGGTTGATGTCCCGGGGGCTTGCGACTCCCGGCCCGTGGCGCTGATGGCGTCGCGCAGCGACAGGTTGGCATCGACCAGGCCGGCCAGCAGGGCCTCCTCGGCCTGCGACGCCCGCGCTTCCATCTCCGCCCTTTCCTCCTCGAAGGTCGGGCCGAGGGTGAAGTTGGGTTCCCGCGGGCCCTCGTCGATCGGATCGGCGGGCGCGTGGCCGTCTTTGCGGGACTTGCGTCGGCGCCTGTGTTCGGGTGCGGGCGGCGCCCAGGCAAACACGGGGGCCTGCGACTGCGGCATGGTGACATTGACGACGGGCGCCGCGGCGGGCGTGCGCGGGCGCATGATGGCGACCAGGGCCAGCATGGTGGCGGCGGAACCGAGGCCCAGCGACACCGACTGCATGTCACGGCCGGTCACCACGATCCATTCCCAGATGTCCTTGGGATCATCAAACGCCGGGCGCGGATTGGCAAACGGCTTGGGAGCGGTGGCGACCGTTGGTTGTTCAGCCGGTTTCGCCGCCGGCTCGTCAGCCTTGGCCGGAACCGGCAGGTCCAAGGATTCCTGTGGCGGCGCCGGCCTGAAAACCGGCAAGGTGAGCGGTTCGGATGGCTCACGGAAATCGACCCGCCTCAGGGGCGTGGCCACGGCGATCACGGGCTGGCCTTCCTCGGATTTGGCTTGAGCGGAGGCCTCGGGCTTGGATGTCGCTGGTTCCGGCTTCGGCTCAGCGGCGGTTTTTTTGGCCGCTTCCACGCGACGGATGCCGACAAACTGCTCGATTTCCTGGGCGCCGACACTGGCGCAGGCCCAGGCGAGGCAGGCGGAGGCGATGACGGAGGCGCGTCCCATGGCGGTTTTCCTGATGGAAAGGATCCTTCTGGATGTATCGGTTGTTCCGTCTCGGCGGGATCAATCAAACATGAGATCCGGCCGGAAAAAGGAAAGGCCGCCGGAACCGGGGTTCCCGCGGCGCGGTGGCTTGGTGTCGGGGGTTGGGCGCGATTCAGGCGGCCTTGGCGCGCGGCACCGCCGTGGCGGACATCGCCGAGCGCAACGATTCCGCCACGCGGGCGACATCAGCCCTGGCGAGTCCCTCGTGCGTGGGCAGGTTGATGCCCCGGCAAGCCCAGGCATCGGCCACCGGGAAGCGCGATTTTTCCGCGTAGGGCGGCAACACATGCATCGGGTAGAACACGGGCCGGGTCTCGATGCCCGCGGCGTCCATGTGCCTCATGATGGCATCGCGGCGGACCTCGTCGGCGTCCTTGATAAAGATATTGTACATCCAGTATGAGTGACGGGTTTGGGCCGTCTCAAACGGCAGGTCGAGCGAGGCGGCGAAGGGGGCCAGCGACTCCTCGTACCAGCGGGCGATTTCGCGCCTTTTTGATAGCTTGTGGTCCACCTGCTCCATTTGGCCCAGGCCGATGGCGGCTTGGATGTTGGTCATCCGGTAGTTGTAACCCACCACCGGGAACCAGTACCTCCGATTGGGATCCATGCCCTGGCCGCGGAGCAGGCGCATGCGGGCGGCGAGATCATCGTCGTCGGTGGTGAGCATGCCGCCCTCGCCCGTGGTGACGATCTTGTTTCCAAAGAAACTGAAGGAGGCGGCGGTGCCGATGCTGCCGACGCGCCTGCCGGCGATGGTGGCGCCGTGGGCCTCGGCGGCGTCCTCCAAAACAAACAAGCCGTGCCGGCGCGCGATGGCGTTGATGGCGTCCATGTCGGCTGGGTAGCCGTACAGGTGAACGGGCATGATGCCCCGGGTTTTCGGGGTGATGGCCTTCTCGATGGCTGCCGGGTCGATATTGAGCGTGCCGGGTTCCACATCCACCAGCACGGGGGTGGCGTGGCAGTAGCGAACGCAGTTGGCCGTGGCGATGTAGGTGACGGTGGGGATGATGACCTCGTCGCCGGGTTCAAGGCCTATGGCCACCAAGGCGAGGTGAAGGGAAGTGGTTCCGTTGTTGCAGGCGATGGCGTGCCTGGATCCGCAAAACTCCGCGAAGGCGGCTTCGAGCTTGCCGATGTACTTGCCGTTGGAGGAGATCCAGTTGGTGTCGAGGCAATCGAGGACATATTTCCGTTCGTTGCCGCCGAGGGTGGGTTCCGCCACCATGATCCTGTTCATCTGGTCCTGCCCCCATCCCTGACCCGCGCTGGCACACCCATCACGAGTGCCGCGTCGTTGACATTCCGCACCACCACCGAACCGGCACCGACGGTGGCGTCGGCTCCAATCGTGATTCCGGGAATCACCTTGGCGCCCACTCCCAGCATCGCCCTGTCTCCCACGCTAACGCACCCGGCCAAGGCGCACTGGGGAGCCACATGAACGCAACGGCCGATCACGCAATCGTGGTCCACCGTGGCGCCCGTGTTGATGATCGCGAGGTCGCCGATGACGGCGGAGGCGTTGACCACCGAGCCGGCCATGATGACGACGCCGCGACCGATGCGGACGCTGGGAGATACACATGCCCGAGGATGGATGATGGAAACAAGCTCAAAACCCAGCGATTCGAGCTTGGCTCCAAGCTTTTCCCGGAGCCTGTTGGAACCGATGGCGACAAAGGCGCGCGACAGGCCCGAGGCCCTCAGCGCGGGCAGTTCGGCCTCGTCGGGAATCACCGGAACATCAAGCAGTGACTGGGGATCGGAAGGGCCGCCCACGCAGGAAGCCACGGTTTCGCCGGCGGCGCGGAACGCCTCGATAACCACCTTGGCGTGTCCGCCGGCACCCAGAAGGACGATGCCTGGGTTATCCACTCGAGGTGCTCCAGCGGCGGACAAACATCAGGGCATATGAAACTAGCCGGGCCGGGAATTGGAAAACAACCCTGGTTGGGTTGGCTGCGCGGGTCAGGCCGCCTTGCGGACAGGGGCGGTGCCGGCAACGGGCAGGCTGATTGTCGGCTCGTCATCAAGGCGTTCGCGGACCAAGGCTTGGTTGAACAAGTCCTTGCCCACGCGGTATATCTCGCGGTCGAGTTCGGTGAGCTTGTCGATGGCGCGGATGGTTTCGGCGGACAGGTCTCTTACCTTGGTCTTGTTCGAAGATTCGTTGTAGTGCGGCACTTGTCCGAACGGGGGCCAATCCTCCATGCGCGCGACGAGGTTGATGGACGATTGCAGGTTTTCGGCAAGCGCTACGACATGAAACTCACCGAGGCGCCTCAAGGCCGTGTCGAGAACGGTGAAGTCGTGCACATCGCTTGGGGGGACGCTGGCGAGTAGCAATTTGGTTTTTTCAAGGGGCAGGGCGAGGGCTTTCCTGATGAATTCTGGCGCAAACTTCCGCTCGGATATGCCCAGAAACCTGGCCATGGGATTGGCCACATAAGGGGCCATGACAGGATCCCTGAAAAACTGGTCCGGAGTCGGGCAGTTGGCCTTGATGTACTGGTGGACCGGGTCCTGGTCGAATTGGATTCCGTGCTTGAACATGGAAAGAAGCAGCGCCCTGGGTTCCCTAAGGAGCACGACAGACCGTACCGGCCGGGAAACCAGTTCGGGAATGTGTTTTCCGAAGAAAAGGTGCCCGCTGATGAAATCGTAGTTCTCGAGGCTGTATTCGGGATTGGTGAAGTAGGCCTGGTTGTCCAAGATGGGGGCGGCCAGTTCACGGGTGAAGCGGGAGCGGATCATCCGGTCGAAGGTGGTGCCGCAGGTTTTGGGGATATGGCAGAAATACAGGACATGGGTTTTCCGAAACATGCGGCGTTTCTGATGTTTTAGCCATGTCATGATGCCAAGGCCCATGATTATCTCACATTGGACTGTCGGCCATGCCGACACGCAAAACCGTTAACATTCTGTTATTCGACAAATCCGACTGGGGGCTATAATAATATTGCCGCATGAAATCCAGCCTGAATGTTGATCAGGTTGAGGTTGGATCATTTGCCTTGCGGTTGAAAAGCCTGGTCATGGCGTTGCGGAACCTGTCGATCCTGTAGATGCCCTTGGGCAAAAGGGTCCGTTGGCTTGCCGCGGCACTGCAGTAGCGGCGCGCGGAGCGCCAAAAACGGGCCAGGAGCAAACTTGGAACGAAGGCCCGGGGATTCAGGAAGGGATAATTCCTGAGGTCGGCCTTGGTGGGGACGGGTGGAACGGCGGACCAGCGCTCCAGTCCGGGCCGCTGCCCCTCCATCGTGGGAGTGAAAAGGTCAAACCAGTCCGCCCAAGCTTGCCGGGCGACCTCAGGCCGCCACTGCGCGACCACGGTTTGCTGGCTGGCGCGGATCGCGTCGGCGAGATTCGTGTCCCCTTCCAGCAACCTGACAAGCTTTCCCCGGGCCTCCGCCTCATCGGCGCAGGCTCCCGCCCGGCTGCCTTGGTCGAATCGTTCCAGCAGGCCACCGCGAAGATAGACGACCGGCATGCCGGTGGCCATCGCCTCGACGGGATGATAATGGAGGTGGCGGGGTTCCTTGCTGTGGTAGTACATGGCGCGGGCGCCATGGTAGAGCCTCGCGTAACTGGCATCGTCGAGGAAGCCCGTCACATGGGGGTCCTTGACGGGTGAGAGTTGCTTTCCAGCGATCGCGTGGGGCAGGTCTCCGAAATGGTGCTTGAAGTCGTCGTAAATGGCCTTGCAAGCCACCGATTCATGGATGGTCGGGCAGACAAACAGGATGGTTTTTTCAGAACCTGTCCACTTGTTTGAGTTTTTCCAGGCACCCTCAGGCAGTGGTATTGGCAGGTGGAAGGATCGCCTGCGGAAAATCTCATGCTCGTTGGGGATCACTTCCGGGTAAAAAGCGCCGACCCAGAAGCGGTGGTAGGCATTCACAAGGGCTCCATGCAGTCCAGGGCACGGGTTGTTGAAATGGACCTGGGTATAGGAGTTGGGATCCTCCATGCCAAAGGCCCTGAACAAAACCGGACCGTGGTAATGGGTGAGCACCTCGCGGGTCTTGAGGGGGGCGTTTCCGTCGATGGCCACCAAGTCGAAGAGGTCATTGAGGATCCGGGCGATTTCCGGTCCCATGGAGGTCGTGTAGAAGTCGAAGGAATTCAGCAGCTCAAGCTGGTCCGCGGGAATGGAGAGGTGTTCATCCCACCTGAAGTCCGCATGGCAACTGCGGTATCCCAACTGAGCCGGAAAACGCTTTTGGGTCCAGACCTCGCATCCCAGCGAGCGCAACACGGATACCTCAGCCGAACGGAGCGAACCGTGCGTGAGGATCCAGGCGATTCGCTTCGGACGCCACATGGTGGAATTGCCGCCCCGGCAGGCTTGGAATATCGAGAAGTTTCCAAATAGGTGTGAATCATTT
>Ga0194134_10000189_pt1 | contig 93454 bp, 107 predicted proteins | sample TA2KigOff0mmetaG_FD_148602 | JGI IMG/M metagenome (GOLD analysis project Ga0194134, IMG submission 148602) | Freshwater microbial communities from Lake Tanganyika, Tanzania - TA2015056 Kigoma Offshore 0m | ecosystem: Environmental > Aquatic > Freshwater > Lake | place: Tanzania: Lake...
TCTCCTATTGGTTAATTTTTAAAACTTTTATTATGTAAAACACGTTTTATTGTACTTCTAGAAACATTAAATAATTTAGCTATATCGTTAATATATTTTTTTTGATTAAAAAATAAATCTTTTATTATTGGTATATCAATATTTTTTAATTTAGAATTTGCGTTTAATTCACCAACTCTTTTTTTAGCCATTTCTGAAATGAGTTTTTTTTGCTTTTCTGTTCTTTTTTTACCTTTCCAATGATTAGATTTTCCTTTTTTTGCTAAACTCATTTTTAATTTAGTTTCTTCGGAAAATATTCTTCCTTTATTGGCAAGACTAATTCTTTTTTTCGCTTCTTCGGTATGTGTTTTTCCTGTACTTGCTATTCTAAATTTTTCTACTGATTCTTTTGTATGTTTATAACCATAATTGCTATCTGCTATTTTTCTTAAATTATAACCATTTTCTTTTTCATAAGATTTATAAAAATCTAAATAGTGTTGTTCTTTTAAAATTAAACTTTCTAATTCTTTTACTTCTTCTAATATAGAAAACTGAAAATTCTGCTCACCATGTTTTTTATATGATTCTAAAAGATGTTTATTTGAATGTCTTCCGTTTCTTAATTCAGATATATGCTTTTGCCATCTACTTTTTATATTAATACTACTTCCAATATATACTTTATTATTAATAATATTTTTTATTTTGTATATTCCAGATATTTTTTTCATTTTATTCTCCAGTTCATCAAGAATAAATAGTATCTAGATTAGATATTTACATGGGCAAAACCATCTTTTCTATCAATAATTATTTGATTATCAATCGCATCCTTTAAAGCATCTAAATGAGAAATAACCAACACTATATCGAAATATTGCTTTACAATGTCTAATATTTTTATAAAACCATCAACGTTATCCGCATCTAAAGCCGTTGCCGGTTCATCAAAAATTATGATATTTCCCTTTGGCAAAGTTGTTACGTTCAAAAGCGCTAAACGAATAGCTGTAGAGGCAAGAGTCTTTTCTGCCCCGCTTCCCATTTCTAATGGCCTTGCATCATACTTTGGATGTTTAATCATAATATCTAATTTATCGTCATCATTTTCAAGATAAATAGAAAACTCTACAACGTTTGCTAAAATCTTAGCAATTTCCTGATTAATTTCTGGAAGTTTGCTTTTGATGATCTCATAAGAGATACCACTTGGATGCATACAAGTTAAGAACAAATCATATGCGCTATATTGTTTTCTTAAATCGTCTAATTCACTCTCTTGTTTCTTGAATATTTGAATTTTTGCAGAGATAGAACCTTGATTTTTATATAACTCAACTATTTCGTGTTCTGTCGTACTTAATTGTTTAGTAAAAGTAGCCACATTGCCTTTAGCAATATCACGATCAGCTAATAACTTTTCATAGTTTTCCATTGCTTCACGATTATCAAGGTAGTTTTTTATTTTTTGCTCTGCTTCACTTACTTTATTATCAAGAAGAATGATTAAATTTTTATTTTTTTCTACCTTAAGTAAAGTCGCTGATAATTTAGCGCTTGTGTCCATTCGTTTTTTCTTGATATCAGATAATTTTTTAAGTCCATCCGACACTTCAACATCTAAATTGACATATGAATTGCGTGTTTGACGCAATGTTTCTTCCATAGCAAAACTATTTTTTGATAATTCGTCAAAACCTTCTTTGGCAGTAAATGCATCTTTGATGAATTTACATGTTGGAAACTTATCACCGCATGGAACTTGATCTAATAGCTTAATTTTCTTTTCAGATGAAGATAATTCGCCTGTTATAATATTAAAATCTTTTTCCATGATACGTACTTGTTCATTAATAAACTTAAGTTGTTTATCTTTTTCTAATAAATCAGCTTCATCAATATTTTTTAGATATTCATCAATTTTAGTTACAAGAGAATCAAGTTTCTTATTTTCACTATCAAGTGTAAGGTTTTCTTCTGTTAACTGTTTTCTTTCAACTAAATATCGATTCAAGTCATGATTTAATTCATCATAATCAAGAACAACATTAGGAACGGCAGCAATACATTTTTGTAATTCACAAAGATTTTCATTAGCAGATATAAGTAAATGCTTAACTTGATCTACCAAGTATTTTTTTATAGTTATTTCATTTTCAACAACGCTTAGTTGTAATTCTGCATTAGCGATGTCGCGTTTATAATCAATACCTTCTAGTTTTTTTACTAGACCTTTTAGCTCTGCACTTTCTTCTTTTGCTAATTTGAATTTCTTATCAAAATTTTCTAAATCAAGGAATTTAGCAAGAATTTCTTTTCTTTTTGTAGAGCCTTCTGAAATAAATGACAGATATCCAAATTGACTAGCCATAGTAGTCAAAAAGAAATCATCAACGGATCCTAAATAGCGACGGATATTCTTATCCGTATCATTTCTAGCTAGACCAGTTAATAACGCATCATTTGATGTAAACTCTACATCAGTTTTTGCCTCAACTGTTTCTACGCCTTTTAATTTTTTTACATATTTATTAGATTTACGTTCAATAAAATATTCTGCATCACCGATAGTAAATTTTACTTTACCTCTACCGTTTTCTCTATTTTGATTGATTACATTTAAATTCTTTCTGTTGTTTTTAGCCGTTGTATTAAATACAGTATACAATAAGCTGTCAACAACAGATGATTTACCGCTATAGTTTTTACCAAAAATACCGACTATACCAGATAATTGATCAAAATTGATACTGTTTCCTTCGCCATAGTTAAATAAATTATCCCACTCTAATTCTTTTAACGACCAATTAATATTTCGATTAATATCGTCACTTTCTTCTATAGATAAAGATAGTTTTTTATTTAGTTCTAAAACTTTATTAATAACATCTTCTTCTGCTTTGAAATCTTTAAGATACTCGCGGATAAGACGTTCTTGCACTGCTAAATCACGTAAATTATCCGTATGCCCTACCTTGTTGATCTCTGATTGTGATACTTTTGATAATGAAGACTTATTAACAAAAGTAATAAATTGAGGTTTGAACTTACTTTTAATGATTTCTGTAGCTTTCTTTACCTTTTCTAAGGTTACGCTTTTATCTGCAACAAGACGAACCAAAGCGCCAGAGGTTATTTGAGTGTCAGGTACATTTCCTGTTTCGTCTAATGTAATAGTAACAAAAGGGCGAGGATTTGGTATTACAATATGTCTACAGGAGAAATCGTTTTTGCTTTTAATATCCCATAGTAAAAATCCTTTATCGTCTGTCTCACCAAAATTTTGTTGAACAGTAGAGCCGCAATATCTAACTTTACCTTCTGTGTCTAGCACTTGATTAGACATATGTATATCGCCACAAAAGGCATAATCGTGACCTTCAAATATATCTACTTCATAATCGCCATGAAGCATTGTAAAGCCCATATCTGTCTTTACGCCGCCAATAGAGCCATGAAATAGAGCTATGTTTATCTTGTCGGGATTAGAAGGCTTAATCCAGTTTTGAGGGTCAAGAAGGCTCATGGCGTTTAATGTAATCTCTTCGCTAATTGCCATCTCGCCACTATCTTTTAAATAGAAAATATTTTTATGATTTAGAGCATCTACAATTGGAGTAATGGAATCTAATCTTGAATTATTTTTTAAGTTAGTATCATGATTACCGGGAATGATATACAACGGCGCTATGTCCGCAAGAGAACGCAGAAAATCACTAGCCATTGAAATAGCTTCAGGAGTTAATTGAATTTTAGTATGAAAGAGGTCGCCAGTGTGAATAACAGCATCAACTTTTTCTTCTTTTAAAATTCTATAAATTTCATTAAAAACAATTCTATAACTATCGTGTTCCTTTAGCAACTTAATATGTGTATCAGAAAGGTGTGCAAATTTCATCTTTCCTCCAAAGCCTAACACTATCACGATACAAAAAGACCGTTAAGTGTATTCTTAACGGTCATGTTACTACAAGTTTTGTTGTGTGTCTAATACTTTTTTATAGTCATCATGGCTTTATGCATATCTTGTATCATTTTCATATCTTTTATACCATATAATGAATCTCTTAACCTGTTTACATCGTGGTTACTGTATCTATTTTGTATTGCTATATCTACAATTTCTTTTTTAAGTTGGTCTATAGATGGTGCCGATTCTTTTTGCATCTGTGGCATTTGCTGTGTCAATTCTTCCATAATCAACTTCTTTAAATAATCTTTTGTAACTTTCATATTCATCTCCTTTTTAAAAAACTGCAAAATTATAGTAAATAGTATTTTTTTTTGTCAGTAAGACAAAAATTAACGAATTTCTGTATTATCAATATCAGTTGCTACATAATTCATGCATTTACAATCAACATAGGCACAACCATAATAATACATGCTTGTATATTTATCAAACCATTTTACTTGATGATATGTGCTGCTATGCTTGCAAGCTCCACCGCATCTTTTACCTTCGCTTTTTCCACCGCTTTCTGGACGTTCGCTCATATTAGTGTACCAAGTTTTTATGATCTTCGCCTTTTCTATTTTTACGAGGATCTAGTTGACGTTGCGGATCTGTATGAGCAAATTGGGGATCTTCTTTTGGATTAAATTTGCCTTGTCCGTACAATTCATTTTCTGGTGCGCTTCTGTAATCAGAAGAATCAGACTTATCGCCATAGGGTGAGAAATCGCTATCTAACAGTTGTTTTACCTTAGTAAATAACTGCGGATCTGTTCCTACTTCTAGTTTAGACAATAGTTCACCAACAGATATTTGAGGAAAAACATCGTCTAAATCGTCTTTTAACTTTTTTGTTTTTAATGCGCGTGTTTCTGGATCAACAGTTTGTGATTCTTGATCTTGAAAATAGTTAGCAAAAATTCTAATAACCTGTTGAACTTTTGTGCCTTCTTCTTCGCGCAAAGATTCGCTTTCTATCAAGACTTTTTTAATTTCTTCTTTTATAATCTTCGATAGGAAAAGTTTGTTTATCTTCATAGTCTTTTTTGCTGCCTTTTCTTATAAGTTGTTCTGCTAATCTAATTACGGATAATTTTTCTTCTTTTGTTAAATCAGAGCGAACCGCCAACATGATTTTTAATAACGACATTAACGTTTTTTCATCATATTTTGGTTTATCGGACATATTAAAGACTCATGATTTTTTTCATTAATAGATAATCGCTATCTTTAATTAGTTTAGCATTCTTTTTATGTTCTAAAAATTCTTCATGTGACATATCACCAACATCTTTTCCTGCCGGAATGTCTATTTTATACACTTCTGCATCGTAATTTAATAGTGTGGTAATAAGTTTTTCTGCTTTTTTCTCAGCATCCGGGTCTAAAGCAATATAAATTGCTGGGTCGTTACGAATTAGTTCACGAAATAACCTAGAACCTTCTCGTAAGGTAGATCCAAGAATGGGAATAGCGTTTTTTGCTTTAATTGCATCAAACACACCCTCTACAATAGTAATATCTGAATTCCAATCAACGTAAAGTTCATTGAAAATGATATCTTTGGGCGTTTGAGGGTTCATATAACGCTTCCAATCGTTTTCATATGTTCTAGCAATAAAATAATCTACTTTTCCATCAAGATTAAATGATGGAACAATAACTCTACCACTATATTCACCAGATACAGCATAACCAATCTTCCAAAATAGTATATCTTCGCGTGTCAGACCGCGATCTTTTAAATATCTGCGAGCAGGAAGAGAAGATAAACCTACATCACGATTACATAACGTCTGAAACTCTGTTGGAAGCGAGATTGGTTCGCTTTTTTCTTCAATATTTTGCTCTGCCAGAAAGATCTTCTCGTATTCTGTAATCTCGACAATACCAGAAAGCTCATTCCATGTTTTTTGTTGGACATAATTTCCATATCTTTGTACAAGACGACGAATGGATTTACCAGAAAAATCACAAATCCAGCATTTAAAAGCATCTTTATCTAAATTAATGCTTAGTTTTTTCTTGTGATGTTTACATTTCGGGCAGAAAAATAACTTTTCGTTTCCCGAAACATAATAATCTCCAAGAATGTCTTTTAAAATTTGTATTTTTTTAGTGTCTGACATGTATAGACACTATAGCATTTATCATGTCGGCTGTCTAGAAACTAAAATTTATACCATGAATTCCTATAGCTTATAAATGTGGCTGAAGAACTGGTAGGCAATATATAATATAAATTATTGTCAATATAATAATCCGCTGAATTTGGATAATTATTTTCAACTTCAAAAATATAAGTTAAACCTCCATTACTGGTAATGCTTGAAGTAATTTCATCATTAATTGCGCCAACTAATAATTTATTACCTTCTTTATTACAAAATAAATTAGAGCCAAAGTAATCATTAGTTTCATATGCACATGAACCATAAATAATAGTATTTAATACCCAGCCGCTAGAACCACTAGCAAAATTGTATACTAAACCAGATGAATTATTACCGGTAGAATTCAATAATTCAGAAATTTCTGAATTATAAGAACCTATAAACGCCATATTACCACTATAGTTTAATTTTACAAGATTGTTTTGAGTATCATCACCATTTACTTTACTTCCGCTAAAACGCTGTTCCAAAACCCATTGTCCCGATCTAAGGGTATATAAATAACATAATGTAGTGGGATAATCCGTCCAGCCGTTAGTTTTATTAGAGGAAATTAGTACTTTATTTCCTGTTCCATCGCAAGAAACTTGATTGCCAAAATTTAATACTTTAGAATTCAGAGAAATATCAGAGGATATATATCCTGCGGAAATCCAACCGACCCCACCAGAACTACTATTAAAAACATAAACCAAACCCGCGCCAAAATATGCCGATGCTTCAGCAGTTTCATCTGCTGGCGCTCCAACAAAAAGTCTGTTTGCTTCTTCGTTAAAATCTAATGATGAACCAAAATAATCTGGTCCGCCACCGGCTGTCGAATTAGATGCATTTAATATTGCCTCTTCGTTCCAACCAATAGAAGAACTTCTAAAAATATATACCAAACCAGCAGATGCAACTGTAAACGATTGCTCATCATTTGGACTTCCAACAGCTAATAAATTACCACTATTATTTATTTTTAAACATGTGCCGAAATTATCTGACGTTTCAACACGGGAGCCTTTTAATATTGCTTCATTAAACCATCCATTAGAACCACTAGTGAAAATATACGCTAATCCTTCTGAAGAATTTGCGCTTTCATCATATCTTGCGCCAATAGCAACTTTATCACCAGCTGAATTCATAGATACACTATAGCCAAATTCATCTGATTCATCCGTAGCATATGCCCCACTTAATACTTGTTCCAGAGCATAACCATTAGAAGACGAATTAAAAATGTAAGCTAAACCAGTTTGTGGTCCGGAATTATAATAAGAATAAAAATTTTCTGCATCATTAGAAGTAAATGACGCCGTTGGAGGTAAAAAACTAGAAGTATATAACGCAACGCCTTTAAGAATTCTAAAATCATCTAAATAACCATAGAATGATCCGGCAGCACCAAAATTATAAGTACCTATCAACAATCTTGGAAAAACATAACTATTATTATCATTATAAGAATTTCCAGATTGTGTACCGTTTAAAAACATTTTTGTTACGTTATTTTTTCTGCTAACAGCAACATGAACCCAAGTGTTTAATTCAGAAACATCAGAAACAATTACATAATTATTGTTTAAATACCAATAAAATTTAGCATCACTTCCGATTCCTAATACTGGATATGATCCTTCGGATCCATTTCTTGTTTCAAAAATATTAACTTGTCCGTTTCCTTTATTGTAAACCCAAGTTTCTATTGTAAAATCTGAATTTCCAAAAGCTATAGTATTTCCATTTATAATCGTTAAGGCATCTCCATTCCCATCAAAAAATGCACTATATCCTCCAAATTTACTTTCTGAAGAAGTTAATACTGTATTACCAGTTCTAGTAATGGAAAAATTATTTGGAGAACTGTCAACAAAAACTGTAGATCCGCTGACATCATTCATATTTAATAATAAAGATAAAGCATTAGCAGTGACCATTGGCAAAGATACTTTTTCATCATATTGTGAACCAACTATTAATTTAGAAAAATTATCATTTGCGCTAACTGATTGTCCAAAATAATCACCAGAATTTACCACTTCTATAGAACCGGTTAATATCTGTAATTCATTAAAATATTTATTTGTATTTAAAGTAACGCTATTTCCTTTGTTAAATAAAATTATTTCCTTTCCATTTTTTAACGATGGATTATATAAATTTATATTTTGTATATTATTATTAATAATAAATTTATGAATATTTTGATAATTTTGTAAATTTTCACTAGAAGTTAAAAAATAAATTGGAGTAGAAATATTATTATTTCCTAAAAGCAATGAACAACTAATAGAAGCTGAATCAGCAGTAAAAGTTTTATTATTATTTTTTGTAATATCTATGCTTCGACTTACAAAATTATACTTAATACCATTAGCCATTTTTTATTCCTATAAAGGTAACCAATTTTCTCCATCACTAAAAACATAAACCGTTCCACTGCTTGTAACAGGAGGAAGCGAGTTGATCAACATATTATTACTACCAGAAATCATATTAATTACATATTGTTTACTTAAATTTTCTATAGCGGAAGGAAAATTTATAACTACATTATTTAGTGATGTATCAACTAATATTTTATAATCATAATTTGTTAATATAGTATCTTGATATACCGTTTTGCAAGAAGAAAAATTTCCTATTCGCGTGTTATAGTTTGAGCAGCTTAAACTAGAAGATGAAAATTGAAAACACGTATTGCCACTTAATTGCAAAAATATTATATTATTACCATATAAAATTCCATCAGACATAAAAGTTTATCCTATTTTATACCATCCTGCTCCGTTGCTTATATAATTATATGATCCTGTGCCAGAAGATAATACAATATTATTACTAACAATATCAGAACTAGAACTTAAATAATCGTAAACACTAAAATCTAAATTATATACTGACAATCGATTAGTTGCCAAGGTGTTATAAATAACATTAGTTCCTGAATAATTTACCACCATATTTGAACCAGTGTCACTGGTAAAGCTATTATATAAGTTCCATCCAAAAGAAGAACTTGAATAAATATAATTATTGTCAACATTATTGATGTATAATCTATTGTTATTATCAAAATCTAAATATACTTGTGGCAGACCATGCCCTTTATTAAAAGAATAAGTAAACTCATTAACCCAAGAAGAGTTTACATATTTATAAACATAGACGCGCCCCTGATTCCAGTATGGATCAGCTAAATTAGCTATTGTAGAACCATCATGGCTTATCTTAACTCGTTTGCCATAATGATACGAATATTGAATTGGTTCACCGAAAATTTTTGTTAGTGTCCAACTAGCAGATTCAGAATTAAAAAGATAAGCTGCACCATACGCGGGAGTTCCATAAAACGACTCATTACGACCAACCAATAATTTACTTCCTGAAATATCAGTATCTATTGATAATCCAAAAGAATAACCTTTTCTTAAATCTATTTTTATAATATTCTCTTGTACCCAACCAATAGATGAACTAGAAAAAACATAAACTGTTCCACATTTATCATTTATATAATTTGGATCATTATAATTATAAGTATTCGAATAATCATCATTAATAGCAGAAATAAATATTTTATCTCCTTCAGAATTACATTTTACTATATAGCCAAATTTGTCATTAAAATTACTAGCTGAATCGCTTGTTAATATTGTTTCTAGGGACCAGCCGTTAGAGGAACTGTTATAAACATATACGCTTCCACCTACCGTTTTATAGTCTCCATGCGCTCCAATAAATACTTTATTACCTAATGAGTTTATATCTACGCTATAACCAAAATTTTCACTTGTTGCTATGTGCCAGCTAGCAGTATAAGAACTACTAAACACATTTTCTATTATCCAATTATTTGATACTTTTTTGTATAAATAAACGTATGTTCCTGTAGGATTTGTGATTGTATTGTTTGTTAAAAACAATTCATTATTAGAAAAAGATTCGGTAGGAGGAGAAAAAGAAGCAGTATATAAACAAATATTTTTTATTATTCTAAAGTCATCTATATACCCGTTAAATGAAGGCGCATTTTGATTTCCGCCCACGTAAATACTACTAAAATTATAATCATTAGTTGAACTAGCACTATTTATTAGATTTCCATCTATAAACATATTTAAAATACTACCAGTTCTACTAAAGGCTACGTGATGCCATTCATTTATATTTACAACACTTGAACTGATAGTTGGGGCCGAATATCCTGTCCAATATAATCTTCCATATGCTAATGAAATAACCGGCTTATTGGCTTGCAAATGAGTGCCGGGATTAGAACCTTGTAATGGATCTAGAGTAGAAAATATGTATCCTCCATTAGTAAAACTGTTTGTAGATAAAGGATACATCCAAAATTCTAAAGTAAAATCGCCGGTTGTAAAACTTATATCACCATATTCATCAAAATAAACACCACCCCTAAAAGCTTTAAGACTACTGGATCCAAACTTATATTGTTCATTATTTATTTCTAAATCTGTAGGATATTGTTGTGGATACAGCCCTTTTCTTTTATATGGCGAACTGTCAACAAATACATTTGTGCCACTAATATTTTCCATATGTAACAATAATTTAAGATTTGGAGTAGAGGAAGAAATAATTTGGGTTGACAGATTCGCGCCACTAAATAAAATTTTATTACCCGCTGCATTTATTGCTGCATCAATTGATTGGTTAGAGCCGGTTAAAGCAGAGTCTTTATAAATACCATATTTTGGTATTAAAGTAACAGTATTATTAGAATTATCCATTCTTTTAATAAAAAATTCATAATTATTAAACAGTATTGGATTAGGAAAATAAATATTTGTTGAATTAGAGGCACTAACAACAATTTTATTATATAGTTTATCTAATATAACAGTTCCGCCTGTTACGTAATCTATATTACGATACACGCCATCTGTAATATTTCCTATAAAATTAGAAGAGCTTATATAATTAGAGGTAATAGTCAGTGTGTTGTCACTAACTTCAAAACATATATCATTATCAGAATTTATTTTTATTCCATTAGACATAATTTATCTCTATATCATTTGTACCCAACCAATTGACTTATAAACATAGACACCATCTGTATCACTACCACTTGTATCAGTTTGATATATCATTAAACCAACAGTAGGTGTTATGGTAGCTCGTTCTGCACCAGTTATTAACCTTAACTGTCCAGAAACTGTTGACGCATAAGATGCAGAAAGTGCCTGTGATGAATAAGAAGAAGTACCAAATAAACTAGCTGTCACACTTGTTAGAGTTATATTATCTTTTAATCCAATTTTATCTCCAATTAATCCACTACCTGTAATGTTTCCATCAGTATAAACAGATGATAAACCGCCACCAAGATCAGTTGAAGATGTTAATTCAGAACCATCAGGAAAACGAATTAAGCTAGCACTTACGCCGCTAGAAGCTGTAACAGCGCCCGTGAATATAGTGCCACTTTTTAACGCATAATCGTTTAATATTGTATTTTGCACATATGACGAACTAAGACTGCTAGTTAATTGATCAATCGCTCCACTGACTTCTCCAGCCGTCACACCACCGCCTCCCCCACCAATAACTGCATAAACTAACGATGTTCCATCGCTAACAAGAGCGCTGCCAGATGCACCGGGAAGATTTAAACCAGTGCCACCGTGAGCAATAGGAAGAGTACCGCTATCAACATTTGCTATTGATTTAACTTGAGGTTCAAATATAGAACCTGTTAAGTCACCGTATACTTTTCCACTAATTCTTGTTGGCATATTATTTTTCCTTAAACGCTCTTACTAACTACAACAATTTTTGTTAAATGTGCAACGTTATAACCACTTTTAATACCGGTTGCATCTGGACTACCGCCGCTACTCCAAAAAACATATTGAGATATATTTGTGTTATATGCTCTCATTCTATAGATAACTGGCTCGTTGGTTGGCAAAATACTTTTTCCTAATTGTCCAAGAACAGTCTTTTTATCACCAACAGGTATATTTGACTGAATATCAAATGTAGCCATTTATTTTATGCTCCTGTTGATACGCCGAATGGTAATAGTAAATTACCAATTAAACATTGTTCTATATTGCCAACAGACGGTACAACGTCGCCTGTATTCTTTCCTGTTCCAATAAATTGTGCGTCCGGTAAACGACCTCTATATCCTCCCAAACCGGTATTACTAGAATAAATAAAAAATGGGAAAGTAAAATAATTTCCAGTATTTGCGTCAAAGCTATTAACGCTGTATAAAGCAGATCCTGCTACGCTAACCATGTTTATAAAACAATTACTATCATACGTACTACTAACAGCTGCACTATTATACGTTCTGCCAATTAGCTTTATAGAAGCTATTGCAGAACCGGCTAAGCTATTAGTATTACTGAAAGAACTAAAAGAACTCCACACTCTCCAAGAATCATTATTTTGCATGTCATCTAATCCGACTAGACTAAAGTAAGTAATAGCGCCGGTCGATTGTTTAACAGCAATAAAGTAAAAGCCACCGTTTGCATCTCTTGTAATGCTATAATATACAGGAAGTAAAGTGTCGCTATCTGCATAAAATTGAATATATTGATTAATTTCTAATGATCCTACCGAAGTTGGAGAAGTAGTATTTGTACCGCCAGTAAAATTATTTTTAGAATATCTAACTGTCATGCTGCCGCCTGAAGAGCTATCCATGTCAAACAATAAATAATACGGACCATCGCTTGCAATGTTATTTGGTGATTTTAATACAATCCATGAGTGAGGATTGGAATTTGTAGCTCTAACAAGTTTAGAAGCATCATAAGAAGAACCCCAATTATCACTTGTGTCAGCAGTAGTACCATCACTACTAGAAACACACGTCCAATATGAACCTGTTGGAGCAGCGCCAGTAGAACCTTGGCTACCTGTAATTTGGCCCGTTAATAGTGCTTTTAACCCCCAAGCAACACTTTTTAAGTGTTTTTCTTGAGAACCGCTTTCTGCTACATCTATGTTTGCATCGGTATACCACGTTCTAGAAAGAGCCATCTTATTTTATCTCCTAATCAATCAACATATTTGCTGATAATAATGTTATATTTCCTGTGCTTGTAGAATTTCTAATATATACTTCATATATTTTTGGCATTGCACCGAAGCTGCTGCTTATTGGAGCAGAAACGGCAGTAGTAATAGAAGAAGAAATTGATAATACAGCTTCAGAAATGCTGTCTGAAATATTATATAATTCTACTTCTAGTGTATCGCTTCCGCTATTAGCAACATAACCAAGAACTTCAAATGTACCTGCTTTTGTTATGTAATAAGTTCCATTTATTTTACCACCACCTACTAAAGTATCAACTGTGTTAGTGGTAGTTTGATTATACGCAAGCGGTATTTGAATATGTGATAAACCAGCAGGAGGCAAATTATATAATCCACTTCCATCACCAGTAAATGAATTTGCTATTACAGGAGCGCTGATGTTAACTGCACTAGCAGACATATTAATTGGAGCAGCGCCTAGAACTCCAGAGGCGTTGATAGTTACTCCTAAAGTGCCAGATATAAGCGCAACGCCATTAGAGGCATACAAACTTGCTAATGTAGTACCGCCAGCAGTATTTAGTTCTACGCCATTATAAGTTGCATAACCTAACAAACTAATTGTACCACTAATTCCTGTTGTTCCAGTTAAAGATGATTCTTGATTAACTTGCAGAACATCAGCATCAATTGTATTAAAAGCAATTAATGAATTATCTACAGCAATCGAAGATGCACTAATAAAGCTAGCAGTTAATGTATTTATAATAACTGTATCTTTTAGTCTAATTTCTTCACCAATTAACCCGCTGCCTGTTATACTTCCAGTAGTGTAGACAAAAGATATACCGCCTCCAGATACAGACGCTGATATAACACCGTTATTAATAGTTATATTAGTGCCTGCACTAAATTGCGCTCTAACATCTTGTTGAAAATTAGAAATGTTTGAAGCAGTTAAGTCATCTAATTGCAAAAATGAAGAGCTTATAGAAGCAGTAAGGTCATTTATTGAACTTGTAAAGCTGCTAGTAGTAACGTAATCATTTAAAACAGCGCTTTGCAGAAATGATGAACTTATGGAAGCTGTTAAGATATTTATTGAAGAAGAATAACTAGAAGTGGTAACATAGATACTTAAATCTACAGATGGTATATTAGTTAATCCACTGCCATCACCAACAAAAGTGCCACTAAAATAAGAAGCTGTAATATTATTAGCAGTTATATTTCCTGAAACAAATAAACTACCTGTAAATTGATGTGTATCATCTAGTGAATCACCAAATTTTGTTGATCCGCTAGTATAAAGAACAGAAGACGTTTCATATGTTATATGAAGCTCGTTAGCGGTTAATGTTCCAAGAACATTTAATGTGTTAAATTGAGCCGCAGCGCCAGATACGCTAGCAGTTACGCTAGTTAAACTAATGTTTGGTAATAATTTAACAGGATCAGAACCTAAACCGCTACCAGTAAGGTTATCGGAAGAAGAAATAGCAGAAATTCCACCTCCCGTTCCAACAGGAACACCATTTATGTATAATTCTTCAAAATATCCTTCACTTCCAGAGATTAATGATGAAGTTATTTGTGTTGTTAGACCAGAGCCACTTAAATTACCATAAAATGAACCGCTAAAAGAACCAGTGTTAGAGGTTAATCCACCAATAATGATGGAAGGATATGAAATTGACATTTATATTGTTCTCCGATGTTAATAAATAGTGTTTTATTTATTTATCAGACAACAAAAATCCACTTTTTGCAATAACATAACTATCTGCACGATCATAAGTACCAGCAACAGGATTGCCTTTTGGAGTTTTTTCGTATTTAAATGTTGGTTCAGCAATTTCTACGTGCTTTAACACTATTTCTTTAGCGTTTTGTCCACGTTCTATCTTGATTCCAAGAGATTTTCTTGCTGTAGACGCGCCTATATACTGTGGTTCAAAACCAAAAGTCTTAAAACATATCCAAGAAACTATTCCATTAAACTTTCCGAGTGTTAAAATGACTTTTGCACTGCTTAATCCGGGTCTAAATGCTTGTAAGCTTTGCTCAATGTAGATTTTTTCTATATTATATGTGGTTTTTAACTGTGCCAGCCGCCGTTCAACAGCTTCTGCTTTATCAAAAAAGCTTTTAAATTTCTTAGAACGCATGTCAACCATATCAAAAAGCAAAACCGCCCCTGCATTATCAAGGACGGTTAAGCCGGTTATAGAGGTAGAAATGTCTAAACCAAGAATCATATGTGATTATTATATCACATATTTAGTTGGATCTTCATTAACTGCTATTAAACGATAAGCATAAGGAATATCTGCTGAATTAATAGCAATTTCAATATACTCATTGCCCGATGAACCTGTTACATAAGCCTCAACCGCTACAACATCGTTCATCCAGTTATCGCCGCTTTCTAATTTAATCATTACATCTACCGTAATGAAATCTAAAGAAGAAATTGGGAAGGCAGCACCGCCTAAAGAAGCGGTTGGTAACGCTACTAATTGTACACCGCTTGGATCAAATGTGCCACTAACTTGATGACGAAGACGTTTATAAGAATTAAATGTATTTGAAACAGCAGTATCTACAGCATGGAATGCTTGATCAATGCTATAAATATCATATGATGCTAGGCCAACAGCTTGTGAAGAGGTAATTACTGCTAAATTACTAAACGGAGTTTGTGCAGCAACAGAACTAGTAACAGCTTTTACGTTTGTAGCAGCAATTAATGGCGAATATACAGAAGTTGTTGCTGTAACAGCACCACCAAGAACGGAAGAACCAACAACATTTAATCCAGCTGATGAAGTTAATCCACCTACTGCTGTTAAAGTAGAACCTACTAGAGCGGTTGTAGTAACATTTAATGCCGAAGCAGATACAGGAACGGCACTAGCGTCTAGAGCAGAACCAAGAATGGTTAATCCATTTCTTGCTGTTACAGCGCCAGATAATTCTGAAGGACCGCCAGAATATAAACCTAATGATGCTGTTAAATAATCTGCTGTAAATGAACCATTTACCAGTACGCTACCTGTAAATTGATGTGTGTCATCTGCTGTATTACCAAATTTGCTAGAACCGCTTTCATATAATACAGAAGCAGTTACATCAATAGAGTGATAAGTCTTAACAGTTAATATACCGTTAATTAAAGCGTTACCATCAATAAAAAGTCCAGAGCCTGTATACGGTAAGGAAGAACTAACATGACCGCCTGCTACTGTACCTGATACGTTAAATAATACTGCATTAGATGCATTACGATCTACTTTTGTAATCTGCTTATTTGTTTGCAGATCTGTTAACACTTTAACTGGTTTAACTGCCATTTATTTAATCTCCTTTTTGCAATTTTTAATAAATAGTTTGTTTATATACTTCCGGACTCTTTAACTGCAATAATTCTATAAAAATCTTGACTGCTTACGCTAGGAGCGCTGATTTCAACATCTATTTTATTGTTTACGCTGCCTGACATACGAACACTGATAAGGTCATTTACATATTGTGTTGTTCCACCGTATTTAACCATTACATCTACAGACAAATAATCAATATCATCAGCAATAAAATTATTTAATGTAACGATTTTATTGCCATAAATATCAAAATTTCCTATCTGCACTTCGCGTAAATTATTGAAGTTAGTAACTAATTGCGAAAAACGAGCATCTATTGAGGTAAAAACATTATCAACATCATAAAAAGTGCCCGATAATAAATTAACATTTCCTATATTGTTTAATGGTGAAGACGCACTAACAAATAAACCGCCAGATATAAAAGCATCATCTTCAACAATCAACGTAGTATATTCACCTAACATAATAGATGAATTGACTACATCTGGATTCAAGTTTACAGCGTTAAAACTATACGCATATGGTTTAGAAGGCGCAGAAATAACGGCATATATTTGCGGTAAGTTTCCTGAAACTTTTAATTCAACAGAAGCTAAATCGTTTTTCCAATTAGAAACAGGAGTTTCTTGAATCAATAATGTAAAATTTATTTGATTTACAGACTCAACCGTAAAAGACGGACCACGTATGGAAGAAGATAAAGGTAAAGGTATCTCTATTGTTTCGTTATCATCAAAAGTGCCAGAAACACTATACCTTACGCGATTGTATGTTTCTTTTGTTATACCTACGCCGCGAACAGAAGAAGGAACCCAGTTAGAGCCGCTATAAACAAGATATTCACCTTCACGGGCATCCGATGCAGACACATTACTTAGTTGATTTATATTTACAAAACTTTTTTCATCTTTAATAAATAAATTTTGTACGGTTAATAAACTATCAACTGAAGATGAATTTTGTGCATAAAACGATGAAGCTGTAATCGGTAATGACGAACTAACAGCGCCAGAACCTAAAGACCCGGAAACTTTAAAAAGAATATTGTTTTCTTTATCTACTTTAAGAATTTGTTTTCTTGCAAGTAGATCAGCAATTGCTTTTGCTGGCTTAACTGCCATTTTCTAGTTTCCTTAATCTTCTATGCCATACTCTTTCTTGATTTGTTTTAAATTTTTCAAGAAATTTGGGCTAATACCATGCAACTTGATTTTTCTATTTAGAATATCTTTAACCAACAAAAGATCACGCTTTTGCTTTTTTAATTTTTCTATAACTTTCTCCTTATCTTCAAAACCTTCTTTGGCTTCTTCCCTTACGCGCTTTAAATTATCGCGGCATATCATTAACCAGTTTGTTACTTGTATAAAAGAGAATTTATATTTCATCTGGTAAATCCCTTTCTTGCTCAATCATTTCTATAATTTTATCGTATTTTTCTGCCATACGATCAATTATTTCTTCAAACTCTTCTTTACGTCTTAAGAGCAATACTTCTTTTTTAAAATCTCCGGTATGCGGTAATATTTCACGCATAATTTTATCAAAATCTTTGATTAGATAGGTTATTTTACGTTTCATAGTAATAAATAGTTTAAAAGCAAAAGAAAGGGTGGCAAAACTTCTGCCACCCGATCTTACTTAATTATTTATTAATTAAAACTAAATTATCATTTTCCAATCATTACCATCATAAAAGTATAGATGTGAGCCAGAAACCGCTAAAGTACCTAAAAGGGACGGACCAAGAGCATTAGCTTGAGAATCTATTTTAATTTGATTTACATTACAATCACCGCCAACAGATAAATCTCCATTAAATTGGATACTTCCCCCCGCAGTAACTGACGAAAGATCAGAAATTTCACTATAACTAGTACCATTTCCACTATTATATAACGCAGATATATCTGAATCGTTTAACACTCTAGACCATATTCCTATTTCGTCATATTTTCCAATACCAAGATATTTAATGACCATATTCCAATTAGTGATTGTATTGGAAGAACGATAAATACCATTGGTATAAAACTTAGCCACTCCGGTAGATTTATTGTATGTAACAGAAATCATTCCCCAAACATTAGTACCCATACCAGTATTATCAACTTGATAAGTGGCATATCCTGTAGTTACAGGCCAATTAGACGCTATGATATTTCCAGCATAAATAATACTGTTATCGCCATTATTACTATATGGTTCATTTGTAGTAAAATGATGTTTAATAGTAGATAAAACTCCTACACTATATTGTGTAAAATAAGTCCAATAATTAATAGTAAATTCATTATAATCTTTTAATTGTATATTAGGTTTTATTTCTAAAACATTTTCTGTCCACCAATCGTTGATAGAAGTAGTAAATGATGCTCCTTTAAATTTAACAGATTGTTCGTGTGAAATTGTTACATTTGGCATAACTACGGCTTTATATGTTCCAACTTCATCATAAGATACTATTGCCGATTCTAATGCATCATAAGAACTAGTTTGTAGACTAAAATATGCCTCTAAAGAACTTGTTAAAGAACCAGTTCCATAAGGATAAGTAGGAGCAACTGTCAAAGAACCTGTAATGATTTTATCACCGATATAAATTGAATTTTCTGAAGCTGCAATCATACCATTTGTAATCGTTATATTATTACCAGCACTAAATTGATTTCTTACATCATTGGTAAATGTTGCAATTTTAGAACCACTAGACATATAAGAAGCTGTTTCAGCAGTTGTAGCTAATGTAGCTAATGTTGCCAAAGAAGCTGTTTGAGCTGTAACGGCAACAGTAGCAGTAGAAGCGTTACCCAGTAGACTACCAGTAAATCCAGTAGAAGTAACATTAGATAAACCTGTTAAAGTGGACGCTAAACTAATTGTAACATCACCAGAGTTTCCACCTCCAGACAAATTAGAGCCAGCAGTAACGCTAGTAATATCTCCAACGTTAATAGAACTACCTAAACTTACTTGTGAACCGTTAATAGTAATAGAGCTATTTTGTAGGGAAGCGTTAGGAACACTAGCTGCACTAAATGTGCCATTTACTAAACTAATTCCCGTTCCAGCTTTATAATATTCTAACACACTTCCGGTAATTGTGTCTGTCAAAAATTGTGTGCCAGCGTTTGAAACAGTATTAATATAATTTACAATATTACCAGATAAATTATTTATAGTTCCAGAAATATTGCCAGAAACAACGGTAATTGTATTAGCTAATCCAGCAGCAGAGGCATTTAATTCTCCTAGTGATGCTAAATCAGTATAGGAAGCGCCATTTAGATTAAACGTACCTGTCATGTTGAAACTACCTGATAACGTGATAGAGCCGCTAGGAAGTATATTATTATTTATTTGTGCTGATAAATCAGAATATAATTTTCCAGCACCACTGTTATATAATGAAGTAATTTCATTTATTGTTATTTTTCTATTCCAAAAACCAAATTCATCACCATAACCATGTAATGGATCATTATTATTATAAACAGCACCAAAATATTTAACATCAAAAGTATCAGCTAAAGTTTGTTCTGAGTCTAAAACATTATCAACATAGCATTTAACTTTTTGTGCTGTTTTATCATATGTAAGAACTAAATGATACCAAGTACCTGATACAATTGTGCTAGTAAAATTAACAATTGTGTCACCAGAACGAATATACAAACTACCGCTTGAAGTGCCACCATAAATTGTTCCATAGCTATTAGCATTAAGATTTGTAAGACCAAAACCGTCGCGTGTGCGGTCTTGTTTACCGGCATAAGCTGGATCGGCCCAACTAAAATTAGGATCTCCGATATCGCCTATGATTGCGTGTCTATTACTGTTACTAAAGTATTGTGGCTTAACCCAACATGAAAAAGACCAATCACCACCTGAAGAAGATAATGGTATTGATGAAGACAATATTAAATGCGAGCTGTTATAAGGCCATTCATAAGGAAAGAAAGAAAAACCTTGACCACCTACAACAAATGCAGAAGAAGAAGCGGGATTTTGTGCAAAACTCCAGTTTCTAGAAGCAGTATTAGCGGAAACAGAATCATTTAAATTACCATCAAAACTAAAATAAGAAATCATATTATTAGTCAATGAAGATGCTTGTTGACTAATTTCTTCTGTATAAATTCTTAAATAAGAAGCAGTTAATTGATCGCCTAAAGCATAAGATCCTCCACCGCCTCCAGCAGTAGAGGCGATAACACCATCAGTAATTGTAATATTAGATCCAGCACTAAATTGTGCTCTCACATCTTGTGTAAATGTAGAAATTGCTGAACCTGTAGCAATATAAGAAGCTGTTTGTGCTGTAACGGCACTGGTTGCCGATGTGGCAGTAGAGGCATTACCTAACAAACTACCTGTAAAACCTGTAGATGTAACGCTGCTTAATCCGGATAATACAGAATTTAAGTTTATAGTTGCATCACCTGATGCTGCACCGCCGGTTAAATTTGTGCCAGCAATAACGGCTGTTATATCTCCTGAGCCGCCAGCGCCTCCACCACCTTGACCAGAGGCACTACCTAATAATGCTAGTATAGTTTCATTTACTGCTATAAAACGATATGGTGCTGCACTGGCACCGGGAGCATCAATTTCAGCCCATAAAGCGCTAGCGCTGGAATACAATTGGACAGAAGCCATGTCGTTTTTATAACGACCGTTCTTTTCTGTATCAACTAATAAATCTATGGCAATATCTTGTAAATTGCCAGTTGTAAAATAACTAGCACCAGAAGATGCTAAAGAGGTTAAGTTTAATAATGCTTTTCCGCTTTCGTCTAAAACATCTGATTTCTTATATCTTACAGCTTCATAGGCGTCTTTAATTTCTATGCCTTTATCAACTATTGCTTGATCTAATTCATGTAAAGCGCCGTCTAGATCATACATACCGGCAGAAGAAGTAATAATACTTGTTCTATTAAAGCTGTCGCTTGTAAATATTTTTACACTACCGCTAGCATTAATATCTTGCTTAGCGTCTAAATTTGTATATACAGTTAATGGTCTTACGTTAGCCATTGTTATAAATTCCTTGCCTCGTCAGGCAGATAAAAAAATAGCGCTAAAATACTATCTATAGCGCTCCATATAATTAGTTTTATAAATCATAAAAAGAAGGGGAAGGCATTTCTGCCTTCCCCCATTTAATCTAAGTTACTGATTAGATTAAAATATTATGTTAAATCTTTTTCGTTTACAGCAATCAAACGGTACTTAGCACCCTCTTCCCCAGACATAGCTGGTGCTTCGATTTGTACCTTTAATGAAAGACCATCAGCATATAATTTGACTGCTACTAAGTCGTTTGTCCAGCTTGCACCGTCATCAACGCTTACTACTACGTCAAGAGCAATGTTGTTCTTTTCTGCTACAGCAAACAACAATGATGCTGCGCCAGAAGTAATGTTTACAGTAGCCGTACCGGATGACAATGAGCCAACTTCAACATAACGAGCGGCGTTATAAGCTGCTTGGAATGAAGAACCAGCGCTTGCTAATTTGTGCAACACATCGTCAACATCATAGAAACCAGAACCATCGCGTGCTGTTTCTACTGTTGCATTAGCAAACAATGCACCAGAAAGGAACATTTGATTACCAGCGTCTAATTGTAGGTCTTTATTGAATGACCATTTATCACCTGTGCTATTATAGGTAAGAGAAGCAGCAGCGCCTTCTACTAAAATTCCTGCGCCGTTAGCAGCAGCGGCATCAGCAGAACCTTTAGCAATAGTGATTTGTTTGTCTGTTACATCTAAATTGGCAGTATTGATGTAAGTTAATGCACCTTCGACTAGCAAGTTACCTTGAACTGACAAATCGCCAGAGAATGAGCCAGAACGTGCAGCAATATCGCGTACTGATAAATCGCCTACGATTTGTGCGTCATTTTCTACTTTCAAAGCAGATGCTGTTAATTGTGCATCAAAGTCAGCATTGCCAACTACATGCATGGTTGAGCCGAATTCAGCAGCACCAGCAATTTCAGCAGCACCTTCTACTTTTGCAGTAGAAGCCGTCAATTGTGCATCAAAGTCAGCATTACCAATAACTGTCATTGTGCTACCAAATGTAGCAGCGCCTACTACTTCAGCTGCATTTTCTACTTTCAAAGCAGAAGCAGTTACTTGTGAATCGAAATCTGCAATACCAACTACGTGTAATGTAGAACCTAATTCTGCTGCGCCAGCAATTTCAGCTGCACCTTCTACCTTCAATAAAGAAGCAGTTACTTGAGCGTCAAAGTCGGCATTGCCAATAACCTTCATTGTGCTACCGAATGTAGCAGCACCTGCTACTTCGGCTGCGTTTTCTACTTTCAAGGATGATGCTGTTACTTGTGAATCAAAGTCAGCAATACCTGTTACGCTTAATGTGCTAGCTAAGCTTGCTGCGCCGCCTACATCTAATGCACCGTCTACGTCAGCACTGTTTTCTACTTTTAACCAAGAAGCTGTTAATTGTGAATCGAAATCTGCATTACCAATTACTTTTAATGTTTCTTCCATTTCAACTGCTTTAGAAGCTGATAACACTGTTAAAATCTTTAATGGATTAGCCATTTTATTACTTTTCCTTGCCTAGAGGCGAATAAAAAAATAGCGCTTTAACCTAAACAACCGATTAAAATCGCTGTATAATAAATAGTTTTATTTTTAGGAAAAGTCTTATTACGTATTTATACTAGCCCATAATAGTTACAACATAGCTATTTTCTTCAATAATATCGCCCATATCCACAAGAATAGAATTAAGGCTCGGAAATTCTATATGGGCAATTACTTGATAGAAGCTACCAAAGTTTTCTCTAACAGACACATAAATATCACGTGTATTTAATCCATGAGATACAGTATAAACAGAATCTATAGCGTTACCAATAATAAATGTTTTTTTAACAACGCCCGAAACACCAACTTGTGAAGATGTTCCAGAACCTAAACCGGAAGAAATTGAATCAAAGCTAGATATTTCTTTACGTTTTTTCTTTGGATCAGGATTATCTAATATAATTTTTTCACGCGGTATTTTAATTTCAACCGCATTTTCATCTATATTAACGTTTCTGTCTTCTCTGTTTTCTCCCTCGCCTAATAAATAGCCTAGCACTTTTACGGTTATAGTGCTTTTAAATTTTCTTTCTTCTTCTGATAAATCGTTTATAGTTTCTTGTTGAAAGGCGGGATCCATAAAACATTCATACGGATGATCGTCTTTTTTAATAACAAAATAGTTTTGTGCTGTTTTAGCCATGAACGGTTGCATAATCTCGTTCATTTGAGCTTGATAGTTGGTTAAAATGTTTATTTTGTATTCTACTGTAACATATACAGGAATGCGGACAGAGTAATGTTGATAAACTAATTTTTTATTTTTCTTTGATGTTGAAAAATTTAATTGGCCGCTCTTTTTTAATGCATCTGCATTTGCAAAATTAGATGTTTTATCTTGATTTAAAACTTTTGTAATAGTGTACCTATCATCGCTAGGAGAAACATTCGCTTGAAAATTACCTTTTTTGTTAGGGTCTTTATTAACACTGGTTCTTTCAAGCGATATTATAGGGGCTATTAAACTTCCATTTTTATCTCTTAGTCTTTTGTTGTTTTTTATTTGATAAGCTCGTTCGGCAGACCCCCAAATAACAGGTACTTTTTCCCAACCTTCATTTGTATTACAAAATACATTTAAATTTTCAACATATTCTAAGAATGCAGAATCAATAGTCTCAATACTGCTAGACTTAAGATTTAGCTTTTTAGATTTTTCAGAAGTTTCATCGCGCTGTCCACCCTCTATTTCTCCAGACAATTCTCCTGTTTTTAATGGCTTATCGGGCGGTAATGTAATACTTGTAGATAAACCTTGAATTGATTGTAATTGTTTAATTTTTTTTCTTGTTGTTGCTGGCGTATCTACAATTACTTTTTCTCTAGGTATTTTTATTTCTACAGCGTTTTCATCTATTTTTTTAAATTCTTTTTCTTCGTTTTGACCCTGCGTAATTACATAACCAAGAACTTTTATGTTAATAGAAGTAGTAAACTTTCTTTCTTCCTCAGTAAAATCTGACTTATTATCTTGAGCAAAGTTTTGATCCATGAAACATTCAAAACGATACCCATCTTTCTTTATTATAAAATAATTTTGTGCTGTTTTGGCAATGAATGGCTGTAAGGCTTCATTCATCTGTGCTTGATAACCAGTTAAAAGATTTATTTTGTATTCGCATACAACATAGATTGGTATAGGTACAGCTATATGCTCATAGACAACTTTTTTGTTTTTTTTGCCGGTAGCAAAGTTAGGACCATTACTTTTAGCAGCATCTGCGTTTGCAAAATTAGAAGTTTTATCTTGATTTAAAACTTTTGTAATATAGTGTCTATCATCTTTTGGAGATAAATTTGCTTGAAAGTTTCCTTTTTTATTAGGATCTTTTGTTATGCTAAGTCTTTCTAAAGAAATTATGGGCGGCACTAGAGCGCCATTTTTATCTCTTAGTTTTTTATTATTTTTTATCTGATATGATCTTTCTGCCGATGACCAGATAATAGGAATCTTTTGCCATCCCTCATTAGTGTTACAATTTATTTCTAAGCTATTAATATAATCAAAAAAAGCAGAATCAACTGTTTCTATCACAGTTGGTGTTAAATTAATTCCTTTATTTACTTCGCTATTTTGATCTTTAATCATTGAAAGTTATATATCTAATTTAAGTTTAAATGTTAAGTCTCTATTTTCAGTTTTTCTTATAGGTTTAGCTAATTTAGCTATGGCTATTAAATTTTTATTTTCGTCATAAATACCTATTTTAGAGATATAAGTTTCCTTTTCTAAATCTCCAACATAATCTTCGTAAGCGTACTTTTTAACATTTTTTATTTCTAAATTAGGATTTTCTATATACATTTTACTGCCACTAATTGGCGCACTGGCAGTCATAGAAGAGCTTTTAATAAATGTTGGATTATTAGAGTAATTAAATTCTCCTTTTTCCGCGTGAGCTAACATAGTTAAAACATTGACATAGTTTATACCTTCAAATTTTAAATCAAAACTTGAAGAAATAGTTAAATTGTTCTCTTGATTTAATCCAGTGCCCCAATATATCCATTTTGGATTATCGCTAACGCTGGAGCCATTGTCGTTATAAATATATGTTTCTGTATGTGAATTATCTAAATTCCAAGATCCAGTTATTAAAATAAAACCTTCATTATACAAAACTACTCCTGCTACTTGTCCTAGTCCATTTGAACCAGTGGTTTGTATAAGCTCCCCATTTTTTTTATAATCTTGTAACTTAGCAACTAAAGTACCGGATATAAAAAAATCTAGTTCTATTGAGCCTTTATCTAGAGAAGAGCCAAAAAATATAGATGGTATACTTATTAGTTTAATGGCTTGAGAATTTTTATTACCTAAATTAGAATTATAAGAAAAATGAGGACTTAAGTAGGAATAATAATTTAACACATTTTTAAGTGAATAAATATGTGGTCTATCGGGAACAAACGATAAATTTTGAGAATAATATTCTAAATTAATGGAGGAACTAAGAGGATAACTACCAGTAAATATTTCTCCATAACCACTATAATTGTGTTGTTCGGCAGATACTGTTTTAAAAGATTCTAAAGAGCTACCTTTTGGTAAAAATCGATAATATTGTGACATAATATATAATTATATTACCGTTTATAAATTTGTTAGGTTACTTTAGTAATCATCAAATAATCTGAAGCAGATCCACTAATAAAATATCCAGCATGATAAACACCGACAGTGGTATCATCAGCAAAATATGTTCCTGACGCATAAACTATGAACGAGAATAAATCTGGGCTGCTACCTGTATCGGTAATTATAAATCCTTTATCTCCCACTACGCCATCAGTATCTAAGCTGACATATAGATTGTATGGACCGGGATTGAATAAAACTAAACCTTTTCTATTTGTATCTTCGTCTGCTATGGCAAAAGCGCCGTTATCAATTGTCCAATCAAATGTATTGACAAAATTCTTGTTTACAGTTGTTACTGGTTTTTGAGATACATAAACAGGTTGAGTGACAGAAGAAGTAACAGTAACAACGGAACCTATATTAACAGTAGAAGACCCCGTATTAACAGTAAGAACGCCAGTTACATATACAGGCGCTGCCGCCGATGCAGTAATATTAATTAAATCTCCTACTACTACATCAACGTTTATATTGCCAGTAACAGGTATTGGGTTAACAAATGAAGCGGTAATAAATATTGGGTTTGAGTTAGAAGATGAAATTTGGTGTATTGGAATAAAACCATAGCTACTACTTTCAACCGCCAAATATTTAATCGACCCTGTGCCATCTTTAATTGTTAAACTTTCAGTAGCCATTAACTTTTATCCTTAAATCAAACCTATATTATATGAATTATCAGGGCAAGTAAAATCAAAAGAGTAAGGTAATTCACAACCTTCAAATGTTGGTAAGTTTAGGTTGTTTAAATATGTATATCCTGTTAATGTATTTAAAGAAATTTTACCATTATATATTTTAAATTCAAAACGTGGTTTTGTTTTGATAGTATTTTGAAATATATCTGTAGATTCAAATTTCTTAAATGACATTTTTAGTAGTCCAATCTAACTCTTAAAATCATTTCTTGTGTAGGGTCTTTCTTTAGCGGTTCTGACACCTTAGCTACAGCTAATAATTCGTTGTCTGGCGAATATAAACCAACAGTGGTTATATAAGAAACCGGAGCATCACTTGTGGTGTTTTTAACTCTAATTTTGCTATCTTGCAAATATGTTGGATTAGAACTATAATTAAATTCATTGTGATTAATACGGCAAAAATGAATAGTTGAATTTAGTTCTGTTGTATTGTTAAATGTAATGTTTTTTATACGTGCCCTTAGAGCATCGTTTATTTGATTAATTGAACCACTTTCAAAAGCCCTTTGAACATCCCAGTTATAAGTGCTATTTAATTGCACTTCGTGTGTTAATTGACCAAACTGATTAGATGCTAAAGAGTCTTCTGGAGCAGTAGAGCTTGATATAGAGAATATAATGGGCGATAAAGCAACCACGCCTGCTTGATAAAATACAAAACCAACTGCTTTATTTGTTTGCGTAGATTGAACACCCGTAGTGCCATTTAAAAATAAAGTACCATATTCTCCAGTAGGGGAATTAATAAAATAGTTAGACGCACCATTAGTATCAGATACGGTAATTAGCTCAGTAAAAGGAGATGCACTTGATGAATTTACGCCTATTGTTAATACAACGCTTCCTTTTTTAATTTCATCTTTTACTAACAATCTAGAGAAATTAAGAAAATACATAGATGTAAATTTATCTGTATCAGTAGCAGGGTTACCATCTCTATCAAATTCATAAATTGAGCCAGTTGGATCATGACCAACTAACACTTGAGCCATCTGGTTGTAAATATTACGTTTTTTCTTTAGAAAAACATCGTTGCTAATACTAGAACTAGCTGGAGAAGTGCTGGAAAGGCCAACAGTTAAATCAAAAAGATGATTAGCAGAAGAACTTAATACTGGATAATCATATACACTTTGAAACATTCCGTGATTATAGGATTTAATATTGTTATTAGAGTACGGCGTACCATTAATAATAGAACCTGTTAATGGTATATTTTCATGTAATAAAGTTCTAGTAGATACTAAATCGTTATCAAGAAAAGATTTATATGTTGTTGCCATTTATTTCTTCCTTTATGCTAATTTTTTAAGTATTAATATAGGTATTTCTACGGAAGCACCTGTTGTAATACCGGTTACGCTGATGTTTGTCAATATAGATTTAACATTATTAGCCGTTCCACTAGTACCCGCCCATGTTCCAACCACAGAACTTCCTAACTGTTCAAATAAATAATTACTTTGAATGATTTCATTTTGTGATTTTAAAGTTAATAGTAATTTAGAGCCTTTAGGGCCAACTAAAACGTCATCTGCATTTTTTGTAAAACCAGTAGGTGGCGAAGCAATATCTTCTACTAAATCATTCATTGAACTATCAAAGTAATATGAAGCAATATTATCGTCATCAATATAAGAAGGAGTCATATCTTTGATAGACATAAATCTGTTGTCCATTTCAACCATATATTGTGATTCTTTTAAATCTGCGTCGAGAGACAAACCGGCATTAGTGCTATTTATGCCTTGATCTATTCTAATATGATATGTTGTAGGATTACCGCTGCCACGTATAAGACCTTGATTACCGACATCTTGACCATTAAAAGTAGCTGTTTGTAAAATAAAGTCACTAGTTGTAGTGTCAGGAATAAAAACATATCCATTATTTACTAAAGAAGTGGCTTCAGAATATCGTGTACTTCCATCTATATTATTAGGTAACAATATAGGTAAATAAAGCAAGTTATTTCTACTAATAGAAAGTAATTTACTTTTCATACTAGCAATATTATTAGAAAATGCTTCTAAAACAGGAGTCTGTAAAACTTCTAGATCAAAATAGGCAGAACCGCTTGGGTGTGAACCGTTATATAAAGAATAATCTATTTCATCATCTGCTAAAGCAAATTTCACTATTCTAAAAGAGCCATCACCTTTCGCTAAACGCATACGACCGGTATCGGTCAAAACAGCGTCTAATATGATATCACCACTATTATCTAAAAATGCCATGTTTTTTCCCTTTTATGCCTATTTTTTATAAGTAGTATCAATTAAATAATTATCTCTTATAATCTTTAATTTGTACAAGAAATAGTTATTTGCACGTTAAATTAGGTAATACTACTCTGCCCCCTAACACAGAGGTTTTACCATCAACAGAAGTTACATACCATTTACCGCCAACATTTCTCCATATATTACCATTATTATCTTTACATACTGGCTGCGTTGGCAAACTTTCTTCAGTATTTTGCTGTGTGTCGGGAGAGATGGGCATGTTATTCGTATTAAAATTGATTTTATCTTCTTCAGTTTTAAAATTTAGATTTAAATCTATTTTTTTACCAGACGATTTAGATATTAATCTAATTTTAAAATTCTTATTCCATGTTTTTTCAGCAGCTATTCCAGTTGATAAACTGCCATTTTCTGTCAAAAAAGCAATTAAATTTTGCGTACTTGGCTTTATCTTAATATATTGTTTAAATGATTTGATAGGTTGTGTGTTGTTTTGTTGCTGGTTTAAGCTAAAGATATTTATTAAAGGATATATTGTACCTTTATCATTAACTATCTCTATTTCATAAATTTCAGTAGGATTAGAAATATTACCGTGATAATCAATACATCTAATAGTATAATAGTATTTTATGTTTGGCAATAAGTCATCATCTATACCCGCACCAGATGCATTGTTGGTAACTATAGAAAAGATTTTTCCTTTAGTAAAATCAGCATAAGAATTTGGTTTAGAGTCTAACCTAAATATTTGAAATGCTACGGCAGGTTCGTCTGTTTGATATGTTAAAACGGGAGGATTATAAATTGATTGATTTTGAGCTTTTACATTTAATTCAGTTATTTTTAAATCTTCTGTGAAGAAATTAATTGGTAACAACTTTTTTAAACCTGTTGAAGTATTACATAAAATTTTTATTTTTTTGTCTACTCCAATATAAGGTACAAATTGGACTTCAGGCTCTAATGGTGGATAATCTCTTAATCTATTCGTATATATAGGAGTAATGTTTTCGTCTTCTATTAAATAAATAATAATAGATAAATCATTGTTTTGCCCTATTTTATCAACCATTAATAAGTAATAATTTAATTTATATGTATATTCTTTATCATAATGAATTTGCGTGTCTACTAAATTAATTTTGTCTTCAACGCAATTAGGAATAACCCATTCTTGTATAGGCGCTGAAAAATTTCCGCCTGAACCAACAAATTTTTGTAATCTATAACCAATTACTTCACTATATTTTTGTTTTTTGTTTTTTAAACTATTGTTCAAATCAAATAGGAAATTTAAATTATTATTATTGTTTAATAATTCAGTAATAAAACTGCTATCTAAAACAAAATATTTATTTTTTTCTAATTCTGTAAACGTTTTTTTCTCTAAAAGATTAAATAAATCAACTGTTAAACTGTTTTTAAAAAAAACATCAGATATATTATTATTTAGTTTATGATGTGTATCGAAATAAATATCAGTATAAAATGGAAACTGTTCTTTAAATGGATTAAAATTATTTAAATATTTATCTAATTTTATATTTTGTTTTAAATTTCCTTGATAATACATATACTCGCTATCTAAGAAGCTTATTTTGCTACTAGTAATCGGTACAGGGTCAATATTAGGATCTGTATTGTCAAATATAATTTGCTCTAATAACGACGGATCAGATAAAAAACTAGTTCCTAAAGAGTTGAAATTGTTAGTGTCTGCATAAGTTTGAACTCTATCATTTACAAACTTATAAAAATTAGGAATCTGTAATTCGGGAAGTTCTTTAGTGGATATATATTCTTCATATTGCTTATCTAAAAAATTATATTCTAATAATGCTTTAAACTTTAAAATACTAGCGTCTTCGTAAGGAAAAATATTCAAACTTTTAGAAACAGGTATCTCTACTAATTCTTCATAATGAGATGCAAAGCTTTCATAAGATGTTTTAGTTTGACCTAAAAATGTTGATTGTTTTCCTATTTTATACATAATTATATTTTACCTTATTATCTGTAAACTGTTATATAAAGAGGCGAATCATCTTCAACGGAATAACAATTTCCACGAATATATACCTTATCGATACTACATTGTGGAGGTTGGATACTTAGGTCGGTATCATATGATTCATATCCGCTATAATTGATATTGGATAAATCAAAAGCCTGTTTTGCAGTTAATTTGTCTTTAGAAATAACTTGCCCTTTTCTAATAACAAAATTTGCCGGTATCGCTTGTAAAGAGTTAGTAGAAGGATGGTAATCTCTATCAGGAATATAGGGCCACCATTTAGGATCTATTATTTTTTTCATTTTTAATTCTTTTCTACTGCCAAAAGAAGGAGAAAAGTTATTAACAACATTTACTAAATTAGAAATATTAAATACATTTTCTATGAAAAAATATTCATTATAAATTGGTAACTTTATTTTATGAAAATGATTAACACCCGCTTTATCACTTTGATAAACATTCAATCTACATAGATATCTTTTTAAAGATGCAAATTGATCAAAATTTTCTTTTGTTAAGGTAATCCAGTTTTCTTGTTTCAAACCGGCTGCACTATAATTTAGGAATTCAATCTTGTGAATTGTATTATAGAAAAAGTAAAATTTAGATAGTAAATTAACGTCTTTTTCATATCCAGAAGGTAATACATTTGACGCCTTGCTATTTAAAAGATCTCTTATTTGATAAGGTGTTGTATTGTCTAATAAAACAGAATTTATATCTAGTGTGTCAGCTTGGAGATCATTAACTTTATAAGCTCGGTTCAACATTAATAACAAATTATCTATTTTAGAATTAATTTTTTCTTTTTTTAATATTGAAGAATTAGATAATTTAGAATATAGATTAGATACAGAAAATCCACTAATATTTAATGGATTAACTTCTTTTCCTTTTTCATTTGTTACGGTATTTACAGGAAAAAAACTTTTTATATTTATATCTAATTTATCAGTTGTTGATAAAATAAAGTTTTGAATATTAATCTCTAAATTATTATAAAGCTTTATATTGTATTTATTAGCATCTTTTAGTTCTATATTTTGTTTATTAAACAATATTCCAGTTGGTGAAATAAAGCTATATTTTTCATTTTCTATATCGGATGGTAGTGTGTTGGCAGAACCAATAAATTTTTGAGCATCTATTGATATTTGTTGAGAAAAATTAGTAGCTTTTATATTAAAAAACGTATCAGTAAAATTAATACTATCTAAGAAAATATATCCTGTTTTTTTAGGCAACTCACTGTCAGCTACAACATTATCAAACCAATAAGTATAAGAATATGTATCATTTTTATTACTATTTATTAACTTATTGGTATAAGACAACACCTGTTGCACTAGTGTAGTATATTCCGATATACTTTCTGCACTGGCAGTTTCCGCATACAACATGGTTTCAAATAAGTTTTGTAATTGTATATCGGGATAAATTGAAAGTATTTTTTGATAAATACCAAAAACCTTCATTAAAGATAAAAATAAATCTATATTTGTAAAAAGCAAAGGTTTTAAATTATTATATACTTGAGAATTGAAAAATAAACCAGTAAAAGACTTTAAATTTATATCATAATAAAAAGTATCAAGTTTTAATCTATTAAAAGAAGTATACTGATAATATTTATTAACATCATTAAGTGAATTATTAACCGCAGAGATTTGATTTTTTAATTCTTGTATATATTTATTTTCAACCGTTATTTCAACTCCGTATTGATACTGTCCTCTAAAAGTTTTACTATATGTCTTGTCAACGCATTCAAAAGATCGAATATCGCCTAATGAAAAATTTAATTGTCTTTCGTATATTTCACAATTTTCGTTTTTGCCTTCAAACAAATTATTATTTAGCGTAGCATTTACTAATAACTCATTCGTATCGTATAAAGGAATAATTTGTTTTTCTTTTGGTTTATTATATTGTGTCCTATCAATTTTTCTTTTATATATAGAAACACTTTTTAATTTATTTTTATCCTTTAAAACTGTGTATGCGTCACTAGCATTAGAACCGATTATGTTTTTAAAAATAGGCGTACTATTTTCAATAAAAAACGATCTTTCGTCTAAATTAAATACAAATGCAAAATTATCATTTGTATTTCTACTAAGAAATAAATTAGAAAAATATGGTTTTACTGGTGAACTATTGATTTTTTCTGGTAATATGTTAATTTTATCAGCCGATTGAACAACATTAAGAATTTGCTGTGTAAATAAGGAACTTTTAAAGATATTATTTATAACTCGTTTATCTAAACAATTATCTTTATTAAAAGCATAAGAAACCATGTCGGTAAACATAGTTCTAAGATCTACTTCTTGCTGCTCAGAGACATTTTCTAATTTATCATAATAAAATAAATAATTTACTTGTGATAAGTCATTTTTAAAATTTTCGTCTAATGTTTTGCTGTATGTGTTAGAAAAAGGAAAAACTATATCATAAATATATTTTGCTTCTGAGATGGAAGAATACTCAGAAGAGATAGAAAAATCATGATAAATAGGACAGTAGGCTTTTATAAAATTAACTATTTTACTTATATCAGATGTCTGAAATACTTGATCTATAGTTATATTATTATTTATATATAAAGGATAAAAAATAATACATTTTATATTTTTAAATTTATCTGTTTTGATTATGTCTCTACCGTCATCTATAGTTAGTTGAAAAGATAAATCAGTATTTTGTCCTTTTGTCTGTAAAGAAAGTTTATTAAATTGTGTTTCCTGTAGAACAGGAAAACAGTTATTTCTTATTTCATTGATAAATTCATCGCTAAATTTAATAAACATTAGCAGTCTTCTCCAAATGGACCATCATCATTGGTGATGTTAGATGTGTAAGTCCCGATTGAAGCCACATCAGTAGGACCATCAAATAACTCTTCATCCACAGTTATATCTAAAAAATATTCTACAATAGTAGAATCTTCTTGTGTGTCAAAAATTAAAGGTTTATCTAAAAGAATGTTATTTTTTATTTGTTCTGTTTGTTTTTTAAAGTTTAATTTTTTCCAATAAGATGATGTAACAACAACATCATTAATGTAAGAATATTTATCTTCTTCAACAAATATTTCCATATCAAAATTATCTTTTATGTTATTAACATTTTCCTCTTTAATACTTATTACATATTCATTTTGTATTTTATTTTCTAATATATATGATGAACCGGACACATAAGAAACCAACATGTCATCTTTTAATTCAGAAGCTAGTTTATCATCTGGGGCATTAATTAATATTTTGTACCTATATACACTTTCTGACAAATTAATTTGTGGAATTTTAGAATATGGTGAAAGAGAGTTTTTAGAACCGTCTAAATTATCTATATACTGTTCACAAGTGGATATTGTACCTGAAATTATATTGACATTCCACGCCGGGGCGTATACGTTGTTATAAGCAGAATTTGCTAAAGATAAGTATAATGCATAATCTCTATCATTTTGTAGCTGTTCTTCTTGTTGCTTTAAAAGATTAGAAAAGCTATAGAGCAATAAAGATTTATTTTTGTTTACGCTATTTTCAACACTAGTATAAGTTGTTTGTGGTTTTAAAAACGGCGTTTCTTCCAATATTCTAGTCTGAGTGCTATTTTGCGTTTCTAATAAATCAGCATATTCAGCATCATACAAAATGTCTTCATCGTGAAAAGAGTAATAAACAGGTTTAAATTTACCTTTAGAGAGTAAATATTTACCGTGAGTAGTTAACTCTAATTTTATAACCTCTTCTTTACTATCAAAAAAAGACATTTATTATCCTATTTTAGAAATAGTTATTTTAGCATCAACATTAACTAGTTCTACTAGTGAAAAATAGTCATATGGATAGTTGAAAGAGTAATCAGGTACTTTTTCTTGATTATTGAAAGTAAACTTAAAGTTAGCATCGTCTTTTGAGTCGTTAGTTAATTTATAATAGTTAATATTAGCCTGTTGCTTAACTTTAAAAATCTTGAATTTTATATCTTGAGGAAGCTTCTTACCATGAAACATTTCATTTTCTTCTAATCCGTGATTGATTTCTATACTTTCTTTTTCAACTCTACGAGCCTGCTTTGGCATTACTCCTTGCCAAATATCTGATAAATCGTCAGTATCTAGTTCTGAAGAAAATGGAAAAATATACATTACAAAGGGTTCTAGATTTGTATTTTTTACCCAATTTAAATGTGGAGGAATGACAAATTCTGTCATTGCTTTTATCGTTTTAATAATTGAGTTGTTTGGATTTACCTTATTAGAATTAACTTGCTTTTTGATTTCTTCAAAAGTAGCAGTTTCAAATGCCTTACCTAAACCTAAAGCATCAGATATTATTTTTTTATCTATTTTAAAATATCTAGGAGTATTGTAGGGAAATAAATTAACGTAATTACCATTTTCTCCAAATATTGGCTGCGCTAATGAAGCAAATTCTGATTCATTGTAAGTAGGATCGGTCATAATATATGGTATAACAACAACGCCTTCTTTAATTATTTTTTTATTTGCTATTAAACCAATTGTTCTTGTATTATTGCCAGCTATATCTGCAAAGTTTATTAAGTCAGTTAAATGTGCCACATCAGTAGCTCCTGCTTGAGCAGCTGTCGGAACGTCATTTACATATAAATTAAAGTCAAAAGGAAGAATAGATAACTTTATTCCTTCATCTTCAGTTACAGGTTTGCCGTAAGAAGTCCAAAGCCCTTTATATAAATTAGAATATATACCTTCTACATAATCTGATTTTGTGCCACCTAGAAAATTCATTCCTAAATTATTATAGTTGCCTACTTTAGCGAAGTTAATAGAAGGAGTTTCAAATTTAGTTTGAATTACCCAGCTATATTTTTTATTATTAGGGCTAAGTGATTCTTTTGGTATTCCGGTTGACACATCAATTGATACATCTTGTATTTCTGTTTCTGAAAAAAGATTAACACTTGCAGATAAATTCATCCTTTCTTTATAAGCTAGTGTATTATATTTAGATGACGGATTTTCAGAACCAAAAAGAGAGTTTTTATAATCAAACAATGTGTCTGAGCCGGTATTGAAAAAATATGTATACTTTTTTGCGTTTTCCTGAATTTCTTGTAAAGTATATGGTCTATTTTCGTCAGGTAAGAATACTATTCTTGCCACAGATTCTCCATAATAATAAGGAGGAACATATGGAGCATAAGCAGGAGAATCTAAGTATTTAAGTTCATAATTTGCTAAACTATATTTTATCATTTCATTTATTGGAGCTACAGAAGCAATAGCAGAAAAATCTAGGAAAAATCTACAAGGTGGTCCATACAAAGAATCAGCACCGGGAGGTAAATAAGTACCAGAAATAAAAGTATCAGAAAGATTTCTTAATGATTCATATAAAGGATGTTGAATAAACTCTTTATATTCTGAAGGGTTTCTTGATAGTTTTACATCTAAAATATAAGCCACGCCAGATAAAGGGGTAACTGTATCTATTTTTTCAGAAATAAAATTATTTAATCCATTTTGTAAGAAAAAATTGGGAACTTCAGCTAAAAAATTATGCATACTTAATTTATATGTATTATTTATAAAATTAAATGGTTTTAATGATCCAGTAGATAAGTTATAGCAAGGATACCTTAAATACTGTCTATCACTGCCCGATACTACATCAGTAGAATAGTACGTGGGATCTAAGTAATATAAATTATTACTTCCTGTCTTAAATTGTGATGGTATTATTTTGTCAAATTCTAATAAAGATTCGAATGGGAATCTAAAATCAAATTTGTCAGCAGATAAACAATAAGAAGTATTATACCCATTCGTGAACGGTGAATTTTCTGCTAAAGTTAAATTATAAGTTTCATAAAAATTAGGCTTTGAGCCGCTATAAGCGCCATAGTTACCAATAAATGCAGGCCAATCAACCGCAATAGACGATTTGATACTGTTCATTAATATGCCGGGAGCAAATAACGGCTGTAATAAAGTAAGTATTTGTTGATCTCTAGGAGTTCCGTTTGATAAATTTGTGTCGTACTCTATTCCATCGTTTGATAAATACTTACTAGTCGTATCTATAAAAGAATTTATGAATTTATCAGCTAATTGTGCTACTCTTTGTTGAGGATAGAAACCATTATAAGGTAATAATTTTTTTAAACCGTTAACGGTAATAGACAAATTAGAAACTCTAGATGGTATATTTACATCTTCAATAAAAGTCTTAATAGGATTGGTTAAATTTATGTTGGAATTTATATCATCTAAATTATCAACATTGGAATCTAAACTTAGATAACTAGATGTTAAACCGGCAGTAAAATCGCCATTTTTTTCTTTAAGATAATAATCAATTACATTTTCCATACGAAATTCAGGAATAATTGAGTATTTTTGTGATAATGGTTTTAAGTCTTCAAAATATTCATCGTAAGAATTAAAAAATGGTTTTTTACCTGATAATTTATCAGTTTCATAAATATAACCATCGTTTAAAACAAATATTGCTTCTGGTTCTGATTTATAAGTTTTAGTTGGTATTAATGGATTATTAGGATTTAAATCAAATATTTTCATACCACCAAAATTACTAGAACCAGTTGAACTTGGCAAATGATTATTAAATACATATTGAGGTCGTGGAGCAAGTCTATAAGAATCATAATTAGCAGCTTCAAAAGGTATATAAATATCTTTGGTGGTTATTGTTTGTTTACCAAAAAAAGTAGAAGTAAAATCGCCAACTAAATAAAGATTATTAGAGCCAGTAGCGAAAGAATAAACAGAATTATTTACCGATTTTCCAACGGCATATAAATAATTGTCAGTATATTTTGCTAAATAAGGAATATTATAGTCTGAATTTATTGTATTTGTAAAATTACCACCTAAATATATATCTTCATCAAATTTAGTTATGCTCAAAACTTCATTATTTAATAACTTATTTTCGTCTAATGCATACCATTCATTATTATAATAATAGCCAACATAATTTACTAATACACTAGCTGTACCGTAACTGGCTGTAGTAAAACTGCCACCAGCATACAATCTTGTAGTATCTGAATCATAAAACAAACATTTTACTTCATTATTTAAACCATTGCCTAAAGAAGACCAAGTTTTAGAAATGGTGTTCCATTTAGCTATATTATTAAGAGTAATTTCACCTCCTAAAGAGCTAGAGCCAGTAACAAACAAGCCACCAACATATAGATCATTTCCTGCTGCAATTATACAATTAGTAACACCACTCAAACCACCAGACATATTTATCCAAGCAGAGGAAGAAATATTATATTTAGCAATATAACGTGCATTATTTATATTTGGACCCGTTTGTGTAAAATTGCCTACTATATATAAGTCTTCATTGTTAATAAGCACTGCATCTTTTACGGCTGCATTAGTGCCGCCGCTAAGTTCCGTCCATGAACCTCCATTAATATTATTCTTTACTGCGTATCTAGCATTAGTAGCCGTTGAATTTAAAGCCGTATAATTAGGAGGTAAAGAGCTGGAGCTAGAAGAGGCTTTATTAAAATCTCCAAATGCATAAATAGTATTATTATATACTATAATTTTATTTATATTACAATTATCAAAATCGCCACTATTAAATAAAAAGTTATATTTTATAAAACTATAACTAGAATCAGAAATAAAAGCAAACTTATGATAATAAGGAGGTAATGAGCCGGGTAATCCAAACATATTCCATTTAAAACTATATCCAATATAAATACTATTATTAATTGTTATACTACTGCCAGTAAAGTTAGACTGTCTTTCCGGATAATAATTGATAATAGTTGGAGAATACTTACTAATTTTTGAACCATCATATTTTGCCGCCATTTCTAAAGAAACATTTCCAAAATCTTGCGGTTCCATTATAAAGTAGCGGTGTTCTGCTAATGAATATGGAGATATGGCACCTTTTTGCGTGCCGCCATAACTCATAGTCATGTTTAAATTATCATTCGAATAAACAAAATCAAAATTAAAATCAAATAATGGCATTATTAAACTCCAAAGTATATTATATCAAAAAAGTTAAATTTTATAAAATAAAACGTCTTGCCCACGGAATTATTGGTCTTGCAATTGAACCGCTAATATTACTATTATATTCATTAAAAGAACCAGTTAAATTATCAATTGAATAAATAGACGCATAGTGTGTTCCGGATACATTATGAATAACCGGACACTTTCCTAAAATAGAGGATGTAAAATTAGTTAACGCGGTATAAGATGAGCTTATAGAGCTAAATAGATCACTGCTTCCATCTATTCTTCTACGGTCAATATAGTTTTCCTTCCAATATGTTTTTACATGTGCCACGCTGGAGGAATTAACTAAATTATCATCATAATTATCTTTTACTCTTATTTCTTTAATAGTTACAGTTTCTCTAGATGGAAATACTTGTTGTATATAAGAAGCTTCATTTATAACCGGACTTGGATCATAAGTGTTATCTTTAGATAAATTATTTAGTAAATCGTGTGTTTGTAATTCCTGTCTTTCCGATACAGATAATCTTAAGCTTAAATCTATATTAGATAGTAAATTTTTATTGTTATCATAACTGTTAACAATATTAATATTTTGTATTCCGTCCAATGAACTACTAATCATTACCTTATGTTCCATAGGATAATTATAGTCAACAGCCGGTTCTTTATAGGAAGTGAAATTTGTGCTTCTGCTATCTATGGTAGTCGTTTTAGTACGATCATTATTTACTATAGTTCTAATCTTAGGAACATCTTGTACTAGGATATGGTTATTTTTTCTAGAAATATTTACTAATTTATTTTCTGTTCCTCTAATTTGCTTCCAAGAAGCACCCTGATAAGGGCCATAGATATTAGAAATATATGCGTTTACGTCAATAACATTACCATCTGGTGATATCGTATTAGAAGAGGTGTTAACGTTTTTAAATATAACGTTGTTTAATCCAACATAATCTATTATATGAGAGCCAGAAAGGTTACCTGATAAAAAGCTTATTGTAGAAAAATATTGATTAGCATATCCGTTGATAAATCCATAAGGCAATAACGATGGAACGGCGGATGCCGTCATCCAAGCATATTGAATATCATTTCTTGGTATTTGATGTACAACATATTCGTTATCGTGTTTTATTGATTTTGCTACCGCAGTTAAAACTAGTGTTGGTGGAACGGGAGCTATATATTGATCTTCATTCCAAGTAATAGAGAAACCAGAATTTGTATCCTCTTCATCTGTAACCCAAGAAATTAAAAATTTACCATTTTCTTCTGGTATCGTTATATCATACGGGAATGTATTTATGGTTTGAATAGAAGAAGAGCTATAATCTAGACCCTCAGAACCAGATAATTCGGCTAATAAAGTGTATGTTGGAACTTCACAATATCTACCAACGCCATGTTCATAAGCGCTATATAAACTACTGGTTGTATAATCGCCAACTACAAATATACAATTACCACTAACTAAAATATCAGTTACATAATTACCGCCAGATGTTATTAAATCATTTCCAAGCTGTGACCAATTTGTTCCATTCCATTTAGAAATAAAATTACCAGTGACAGTAAAAGAACCACCGGCATATACATTATTGCTATCAGAAACAAATATGGTTTTCACTATATCATTTAAACCATTTCCTAAAGCAGATACAATTCCGGTTTCAGTATCAAAAACGCATATATGGTTATAAACCTCTTCTCCACCGATGCCTGTACGCATATTGGTGAAATCGCCACCAATATATAATTTATTTTCATAAACTTCTAAAGCGCTTATAGCGCCGTTGTGATACCAGACATAGGAAGAAGTAGGATATGTAACTCCTTCAAAAAAACCTCTCCAAGAAGTACCATTCCATACAGCTATTCTTTCATCTCCATCCGGTTTGGGGAAGAAAAAATTACCTCCAATATATAAGTCACTTCCTGAAGACGCTAAAGCATAAACAGATGTACTTATTTCATCTCCAACGCCAACAGGTTCCCAAGATGTTCCATTAAATTTAGATATATAATTACCACTTAATGCGTCTTCTCCATCGTATCCGGCATATATCTCACCATTAAATTTAGTAATTGTCCAAACCGTATCTGGTAATCCATCTCCCAAAGAAGACCAAGCATCAGTTAAAGTATCGTATTTAGCTATGTTGTTTACTGATGTAGTTGGCGTTGGAACTGTTATGGTTCCACCAGTTTGTAATACGTTATTGTAATTACTATTAATGGAATCTAATAAGTCATTACCGACAAAATAAGTTTTTTCTCCTAAAAAGGTAAAATCATAAATTACTCCTTCGCCAGAAGAATAATCACTGGAAAGTTGTGGTATCCAAGCCGTTCCGACTAATTTATAGACCTTATAACTTGTATAATCGTCAAATGCTCCTGCAACATATAAGTCACTGCCACTGTAATGAGCCGCGTGTATTTGTTGTACATATCTTGTATCATATGTGGGACTACCATATACCAACAAACCATCACCGATTTGACTAAAAACTATACTACCAGTTACATCAAATGATATTTTAGCTGCGCCGCTTAATTCTAAAATTGCATTTCCATTATTATCAGCTAATTTATTGAAACCGCCAAATATATCTATAGTTCCATCATCATTGACAATAATTTTTCTTACGGTTGATACTCCACTTTCACCCTTTAACGCTTCTAAACCCGTTGAACTATTGTAATTAGGGTTTATATTATTTTGCTTAACATATGAGCCGTCATAATTTGCTACTGGAATCCAAATACTTGAAGAAAGAGTCCATAAACCAGCCTCAAATGTTACACCAAGATAAATATCACTACCGCTAAATTGAATATCATTTGCATAGGTAGGAACAAAGTTTAGTATTTGATCTCCCACGCCCGACCAAGAAGAGCCATCCCATTTCCATACTATATAATTTTTTGCATCCCATAATCCAACATATACATCAGAACCAGAAATGGTCATGCAGTTTACATAAGAACCAGAAGAAAAATCTGTAATATCTATATGTGGCGTACCTAGAGTTTCATAAGTATTAGTTGTCAGATCATATCTACCAATATTTGATTGAGCTAAGATATCAGATGTATTATTAACATTTCTTATGTTACCGGCATAATAAATATAATTATCTTTAACTACTATAGCGTGTATTGTACCGCTTATATAGTATCCATCACTAGAAGTTAAAATTTGCCATCCGGATGTTTCATTATAATAGGAAATACCATTTTTAGAAGTTGTATCACAATATCCAGCAACATATAAAGTATCATTTACAGAAAATATTTTATATGGATATTCTACTGAAAATACCGTTGAAGCTGTTAAAATGGTCCAATCAGTTAAAGGCTGCTGGATTGTAATTAATGGGTCAACACCGACTGTATAAAAATTTCCTCCAACGTATATATCGGTGCCACTTACATATAAGCAATTTATTTCTTCACCTCCGTCAGTGTCTACACCGCCACCGCTTAGAGGCATTAAATTACTACCTGATTCCCAAACAGCAATAGAATTTAAATTAACTGCTTCGCTACCATTAAACGCAAAATCGCCAGCAACATATATTTTATTATCTATTTTAGCTAATGCAAGAGCGTTATTATTTAATCCTAATGAAATATCAGACCAACCTTGGCTGCCGCCTGCGCCATGAGGCTTTGGTAATTCAACTTCTATTTCTGGATTGGGATTGTAATAAATTTTTAATTTATCATTAAAATCAGCAGTAGAGAAAGAATTAATAGTAAATTTAGTTATACCTCCCGGTGGTTCAATAAATACATATTTTTGCTCTGAAATTAAATAATCTTGATCTACACCTCCTGTATCATAAAGGATACCCATGAAATTATTTAATGTATAAGCAGACGAAGATAAAGTATATGTAGGAATTGGTCCATTACCAGAATTTCCTCCAACATATTCATAATATGGTTCTCCCGGTAGATAACCAAAGTTTCTATTTACTTTATGATAAGAAGGATTTACTGGATTTATACTCATGCTTTCCGCCAACCAAGCATGTAGTTGTTTTCTAACTCTAAAATTTCTATAATTTAAGTTATTGTAAGCAGAATATTCTTCCGCATCTCTATCTAATGCACCTCTACTATTTACTTCTGCGCCACCGGGAGCACTAAATCTTTCAACAAATACATTCTTTTTTGCAGCTCTTTGTATTAAACTTTTATCAGCATATCCTAGTTCATTAACAGAAGAAGTACTGGTTAAAATTCCAGATGCAGAAACAAATGATTTATTGTTTTCAGTTCTTCCAGAAGTCTGTAAGTATTCATAATTATTTAAGAAATTTCCTTGTTTCTTATAGGATTTAGGTAGTACATCAGAACTAGCAGAATTTTCTAAGTCTTCTGCAAATTGTATCTGTCCTGTAAATTTTGTATTTTCTATATTTATTGGTTTTATTATATCTTCACAAATTATTAACTTATCTGTATTTAATTTATATGTTTTAGATAATGTTCTAATTTTGTATGTATCATGTTCATAACCAGTAATATCATTTGGCAAGTATACTGTCGGTGGAGAATCTAGATTTTTATTGTTTATAATTTGTCTTAGAACTTCTCTATCTATATCATTTTGTGGTAAAAGATCCGTATCAACTAAGGTGTTGTTTCTTTCCACCCTATTCTTTAACCATATAGGCTTAAAATTATAGTATCTGCTGACTTTTAATTGTTCAGATAAGCTAGATAATTCTGCTGCTTGTTCCACATAATTATATTCTAAATGTGATTGAACGGGATATGACTTAACTTTTCCTTTAAATTCTAAGGTTGGTAATTTATTTTCGTATTTATTTCTTTCTAATATGTGACTTTCGACTACGTTTCTAATTTTGTCTGTTATATTTGCACTAGCTGGTAATATTTGATTTATTAAAACAGTTATAGAAGAATCAATCCATTTATAAAATTCTAAAAACTTTTCATAACTTGGTTCATTATTTACTCTACTGAAAAATAATTTTCTTAAGTGTGCAAGACCGTTATATTCAATACGATATCTCTCTGAGGGATCTCCGATTAAGTTATTAAAATCTTTTATAGTAGCAAACCAATCAAGTATTTCATCATTTATAACTTGAGCCATACTTTTTTCTATAGCAATAAAATATGTATATGGTTTTGATTGTTTTGTTCTAGTAAAATCGTCAATAGGAGAAATATCTATTAAGTCATTACTATTCAAAGTTTCTGGTTGTTGCTTTTTTAGAGAGTAAATGTACTGATTTTCTACGGTCGATAAATCATTGGGAAAGAATTTATCACCAAAAGCTGTATATTCATTAGTTAAATAATCCGCTAACCATCCTAAGCCGTAATTATAATTTGCATCTAAACTGCCAGAAGAAAAGTCTTTAACGTAAAATTGTCCATTATTATCAGAAGAGGTTACATCTTCAAAAGTCCAATCTAAAACTAGAGTATCTTGACTGCTTATAATATAACTTGACGTAAAAGTATTAACGATAGAGTTTAAATAGTTTGGATTCCAGTTTGGGTATTGTCTACCATGTGTATTAACTTCTAAAGCATGTGATAATAGCTCGTCATTATTAAGATAATCAAACCATAATCTTAAATTTGATATTTTTACATCAGAATAAGCTTTTATAGTTGTACCGTCAAAATTTTCATAATGGGCACCAACATATAATCTTTTATTTTGCTTTATAGCCTCTTCGTAATTACCAGATAATATATTAGCACTAACAATAAAGTTGTTATTAACGTCATCACCTAAAACATTATAACCAACAAAATCTAAATAATATTTTGTTATTTCATCAGAGCCGGAAGTTAAATTTATATTATTAAGTTTATCTGGGTATAATCTAACAGACAAATTCCATTTTTCGTTATTATAAGTATTTTTATATACGCTACTTGTGACGTATATTTGCTGCCCGTTAAAGGATCCAGACAAGCTAAAGTATACATCTGGACTGTCGTTTGCTATCTTAGTGGCGTAAACATAAAAATTAAATTTATCACTGCCCCAAGATAAATCATTTTCGTCATCTTTAGCGGTATGAACGCCAAAAAGAGAAACATCAGTATACTGAGCGCTGAAATAGTCTATAGAATAGACATCATTTCTTTTTGGAAATATAACTTCTGTTTCAAAAGTTAATGGTATAAATTTTAACTTTTCATCCGTAGAGCCGGTAATAAAACCTTTTGAGGTAGGATTTCCCGGTGTTTGCTTTTGATAAATAAAACCGGTTATTTTATCTGTGTTATTAAAATTTATATATTTTTTCTTTATTGCTGTTGGTACATATCTGTCTTTTAAGTCATATGTTATATTATCAGCATACAAATTAATTTTAACTAATTCATCATCTACACCAAAGCAACGAATTAAATTTCTTAATGACTTTTCAGTTCCTTTGGACTTATAAATAAAAGTTAAGTTGTTGTATATATTTTGATATATAGCATTTTTTACATTATAAAGTTTATCTGAAAAATCTTCTTTTTCAGTTGATGAAAATAATTCCTCATATAATGAAGCGTCAGAAAAGATATCGCTAAATTCAAATCCATGAGAAGTCAATAAATTTTTAGTAAAAGTTTTTTGTTTATCAACAGATTTTAAATATTCTACATCTTTTATTCTTGGCAATTTTTCAATATAAAGATGCAAAGAATCAAAATAACTTGAAATAATTTGTATTAAATAATTTAAATCTTGATAATCTTTATTTTCCGTTTCGTCTACTATCCAAGAAGGAACAGATTTATAAAAAGATGTTGGATTAGTCTGATCGTATTGAAAACCTAAAATAGAATATTCATCAATCACTTGTTGCACTAAGGGATTAGAAGAAAATATAATTGGCTCTTTTTCTTCTATTATTTTAGAAAAATATTCATTTATAGCAGAACTAGTATTTTTACAACCAGCCGTATAATTAACTATAACGCCATTAGATAAGCGTCCAGAATAATCAAGGCATATCTTATCTAAATCATTAATGTTATTTTCATCTATTACGCCTTCATTAAATTTAAAATATATACCTAGATTTGTATTAGCTGTATCTTTATTTGTGCCGCCACCGGAAGAACGGTGCCAGCTATTGAAAATTTGCTTAGAGTTTCTAGCGACTTTCCAAAATCTTAATTCATCATAGCTTCCATAAGAAACACCAAATCCATTCCATGCGTTGTTATTAGCATCTATATTAGTTCTATAAGCGCCAATATTAGCTATCATGCCGGAATTATTAGCTAAATTAATTTTCCCTGTTGCAGTAGTAGTTATTTTTTTAACCAAATCACCATCTACATATAAACTTATGTCTAAATTATTATTATTTTGACTGTTATTTTTAAAAGTAAAGGCATAATGATGCCACTTATTTTTATCTATAGAATGTTCAATAGATACGCGGTCTGCTCCAGAAGAACCAGACATGTATGTAACGCCAAAACTAGTACCGTTTAAATTTTCAATTAAAAGTCTAGAATAAGAATTATCAGATTTCGCTTTACCATTCCATAAGTCAAATAAGGCATATCTGGAATTAGTTAAAGAACCGGTAGAAGAATATTCATCTTTAAACCAAAATTCTACTGTATTACCTTGTTGAGTAATACCTAAATTACATTCCCTGTTAGTTTTTAAATCATATATATTAGAATTTTCAAATTTACCATCTATAGCCGGATTTGGACCACCTTTAACAGTTATATACTGCGGCGCAGAAGAAGAACGATAAGAAACTAAATCTACTATTTGTGAACTTAGTGTTATATTAGCAGATAAATTTACATAACCAGTTGTTTTAGGATATAAATTGTCAAAAACATATAAATCAAAAGGAGTACTGCGATTTCTCCATTCTAATTTTTCTTTCTTAGAGCCATCATATGGATAGTTTTGATATATGTTGGTTAATGCATCAACATAATATCTTTCTGCTGAACCGTATCTAGCAAAATTAGAAGCCGACGTAAAATCAACAACAGGAATGAATTTATTTTTTTCTTCTATAACCTGTTCAACATATTGTTGAGATTCTGAATCATCGTAAATTTTTTGTAATTCTTTATTACTAATGATGTTTTCAGAAGTTTTACCAAATAGATTTTTTAAAGACATTATTATTCTACCCTAAATTTAAATATATCTTTGAATTCTTGTAATTGAACTCCATCCCAAGTAGCTAATTTTATAGCATAACCATAATCTTTTTCAAGAATATTCATGTCCAAGTCAAAATAATTACCATTTGAATCGTAAGAAGTTTTAGTATAAGCTAACGATCCAGTTGAATAATCAATTACAGTATAATTATCGTTAAATCTAAAAATTTTATAATATAAATTGGGAATTATAATATTTTCTATATTATTATAAGCTACTGTATAGATATTAGGTTGCCAATCACGCTCACGAACAAAAATATTAAATCTGGTGTTTTCATTTTGAAAATATGAAGATTTCATATTTGTTATGTTTATAATATATTGCGGTACATCACTTACAATATCGTTTTCTCTTTGTAGAACGTCAAAAGAGGAAGAGAAAAATTTATCAGTAATATTAGATGCATCAACCCATTTATCATACAAAATACTAGCCGTAGTGTTTATAGCTACTTGGGCTTTATATACGCCGGGAAAAGGATTGGTTACTGATAAATAAGAAGGGATTATTTCATTAGACAAAGAAGAATTGGAGTAAAATTTAACAGTAGCTGTTGGATTATTAACTATATTTTTAGATGCTCCATTTACTTTATTGTAAAAATACAAATTCATTTTATTGTCATCAGCAGAAAGCAAACTGCTAGAGGCATAAAAACTATTTCTATCATCAGTTACAGCCGGATTCCATCTAGCTTCTATGGCAGGTCTACTATAAAAAAACTGCGATCCTCTGGCAGAAAATTTTTTAGTATAAAAACTCTGTAATGTTGAACCATCTTCATAAGATGAAGAAAGTTTGATAATAAAACCATAATTTGGTATTACGCTAGATAACCATCTTTCAGTTATTTCTGTAATATCTAATTCTATATTTTCTAACCCTGTTTCAAAACTACTAGTTAAAGTATACTGCGATGATGTTAAATAGTCGCCTCCTTGAGTATCCCAATAAGTCCCACTAGAAGCCATAACCCATGTTGCACCGTTACCGCCTATATTTTCTTTAAAGCCGTCATCGGTATAGCCTTCCATGTCTAAGCCATAACCTTCTTCCCAATACTTTGTTATTGGATTTATGGTCATTTTAAATTGTCTAGGAACACTGAAAGGATGTACAACGTTTGTTAACTTTAAAAAATAATTTACACTACCACTAGCTGGTAATTTACCGGATTGTCTATCGGATAAAATTTGCGATATTGGAAATTCAACTAAAATTCTGCTTTTTTCCAAAGAAGAAGTAGTAACTTGACCATAAATTGAAAAAACTTCTAAAGAATCTGCCGCCCCAATATTCGAATTTATAGCGCGTGACCTATAATCTTCTTTATAAGCATCGGTAATAGTAGTATCTTTAGAAGCAATAAATTTTTTAATAGACATTATAAAATTGTTCCTTTTATATCACTATCCGGATATTTTAATTCCATTACAACATTGAGAGGTACACTTATAAACCTTCCATCAGCAGTTGTATTTTGTTTAAAATCCATTTGTGAATTAGAGTAATTATTTCCAACTCTTGGCTCCACTTTAACAGAAACAACATCAATAATAGATGGAACTTTTTTCAAGCTAGAATAGATATCAATAATATTAAATGTTTCTCCAAAATCAGGAAGTCTCGAAAAATCAGACTTGAGTTGATTTAGGGCATCAATTAAAATATCGCTTTTTGCCTTTTCATTTGTACCTAAAGCTACAAACGTAATAGCATAATTAATAATTTTTCCATCTAATATATCTATAGAATCATTAATCATTTTATTGCGACTTAGCCACGTTTTTATGTTTGATTTTACGCTTTGATTAGCGATGGTTAGTTTTTCATCTGCGTCTTCACATAAGATATAAAGATTTAAATTTCTCTTTAAGGAATTATCATCTCTTATAATATTTACTCTTTTAATAGCTCCAAATTTGGATGGCATAGCATATACTAAAGATTTATAATCTTGCTGCGTTACAGCTCTATTCTGAGCAGAAAAGCTATTTTCAATTCTTCTCTTTAACTCCTCAGAATCTATTACAGTAACATCACCAAGTAATGGAACATCGTTGTTTATTTCTAAACTTTCCTGTACAGCATCTACTAAATCAGGGTCTAAATCTTGTTCATTCATAAAGTCAAACTTTGCATTTGAAACAGAATTTAAAGAGTTAACTGCAAAGTTAACGCCATTAGAAGAATCGTTATATCTATATGTGACAGTAAGAGTGGTATTTGAAGGACAAATACCAAATTTATCATTATTTAATAGTCTTGAAGGGTCAAAAGAGTCGCTGGAAATATAATCTTTTCCATAGATATCCAATACTACATTGGTAGGCTCAAAACTGATATTATTAGAATTATCTAGCTCTATATTAGTTGAAGCACCGAATTGTAATGAGGTAGTTCTTAAGTTTCTATCAACCACAAATCTTCTTGGAACAACAAATGGTTTTAATATTTCTTTTGCCAATACGGCATCAGTAGGATTTTTATTAGTATAAGATTTATAAATAACATTTTGAGATAAATAATCAACTTCAAAATATTCATTACCCTCTGAGTCTACAACAGATAATATTTCAACAATATCTAACTGATTTAAATTAATTTTCTTAAATCTCTCATATGCGCCGACAGATACAGTTTCTGATGTTGTCAAGCCAGAAACTACAGTTCCTACCGCCTTTACAGCATAAAAAGTCGGTGATCCGTCTTCGTCTACTGTACTTACCCTTATTTCATTGTTTGGATTATCAAATCTTACATCTTCGTTTAATATAAACGATACTCCGTTGACTGTTTTAAAAGTACTACCTCTTTTTAATACGGGCGCATAATCAAAATTAGGTGTTAAACCACCAGCTATAGCCGGAAGAGAAATATAAAAACTAGCCACCCCTGTTGAAGAAACAGAATTAGTAAATTTATATCCTAATTGTCTACCTATTTTTATAATATTTTCATACTCTACCGCATTATCAAGAAAGCTTTCATTTGCCTGATAATCAATATAGAAAGATAACATATCGCCTATATATGCTACAGAATCTAGCATTAAAGAGCCGAACGACGCTTCGTTAAAATCCTTATAAGAATCTTTATAATATCTCTTAGCATGTTCTATTAAATCGTCTTTTATGCTCTGAAAATCACGACTTGTGTATTTAATAGGTATTATTTTTTTAGCCATTTATGCTTTCCTCAGTATATAAATAGCATGTTATACAAGTTATACTTCAATATTTAGTATATCTTTTACATTTAAATTGGTTATTGAATATTTTATTTGTATAAAAACCGTATTTTCATCGTTTGATTCTGGTTTTGATATAGCTATATCGTCTATAGTTAAAAAACTCATATATTGACTTACCTGTTGTCTAATTCTTGTTGTAATGCTAGCTCTAACCGCATCGGTATCTTGGTCAAACAGAAATCTTCTAATTCCAACACCAAAATCAGGTATCATAACCCTCTCACCCGGATTAGTAAGAATAAGCATTTTAAAGTTTTGTTTTATAGTATCAACAATTGTTTTATTTAGTCCATAGCAACCGTCTATAGAATCTTTTAGTAACGGAAGTTTAGGTGAATATCCTTGCATATTTTTTATTTCCTATTATTAAATATTTATTTATTTGCGGCTAGTATTGAGAAATCTACTTTAACTGCTGGGGATAACCCAAACACGTCTTCTTTAAGAACCCATTTATTAAAATCAGTTTCACCAGAATTATTAAAAGCTAATTCTACAAAACTCTTGAATCCTTCTGGACCGTCTACCGGATAAGGCATATCAAGATCTAGCCATAAAAGCCCTATACCCGTATTACTATAAACATCGATTAAGGATTCAATTTTCTTAAATTCAATACTATACGGAGAGTCGGACCAAATGGCGTTAGGAGGTTTTTTATCCGCTGAATAAGCTTCCTTGCTAAACATTTTATCTAAAGAAGTATATTTTCTGTTTACATACTGTAGTAAAGTTTCATTTAAAATATTATTTATTTTATAATTAGAATATACTGAATTATTTTTTGTAGTATACGATTTGAAATATGTACTATCTCTATTGGATAAAATTTTTTGTTCACAATTAATTCCATTTACATTTTTATTTAATGCATTATTTGCGGCTTCTTTAGAGGAATCAAGATTAAAACTTATATCATCAGAAAACCAAGCTAAACTTCCAAAATACGCTAAAGCTAAAGGTAGATTAACAAAAGGAAGTATTGGAGGACTGACGGGCGTAGGTAAGCCCAAAGGTATAGAAACCGCAGGAATGAAAACCGAAGATAAATCAGGATTAAGCGTTTTAGCACCTAAGTAAAGTTTTGATACTAATGATAAATTTGGCTCTGTAGTTTCTGCCACGCCTTTTAAAATTTTAATTGGTGTGGTTATCATACTTTTTAAAATAAACTTAATTAAATCTAAATTAGCATCACTAAGAACAGTATCTTGAGCGTCTAGTGGATCTGACGCGATTCTAAAACCTTTTGTTACTATATTTTTTACTGTTCTAGAAAGTGCTCTTTTTGTGTTAATAAAAGGTTTAGTATTGTTTTTATTGGCGTTAATGCTGACATAAGAAAGAGCAAAGAAATATGCTAATATATGCTTATGAGGAATTAAAAAGTTAAATAATAATTTATATTCATTTGAATTTTTAAAACTATTCCATACGTTACTGTCCGAAGTTTGATAAATTTTTTGTTTTGTTTTTATATTATTTGAATAATATATTAAATAAACACAATTTGAATCTAATTCAATACATTTATTATTTTTTATGTTTTCTTCAAAGTCAACTAAAGATATTGGCACTTCATTTGGCTCAGACATGATTGCGTTATTTGTATCTTGATCGACTCTTTTTGTAATTTTTGGTAAAACATAATTATTTAATTCAAAAACAATTTTTTGTTTTAAAATTCCTCTTCTTTGTTCTAGCGTATTATTTTTACCGTAAAAATTCATCATTAATTCAAAAGTTTTATTATCATTAAAACGCATTTCGTTTTCTACCAAATCAGTTAATAATTGATAAAAGAAATTATTATTTTTAAAACTTTGTGGATCATAAAAGCTAAAAAGCGAAGCAGCTTTTAAAATTGCCTCATGAACATATGTTCTAATAAATAAAGTATATAATGAATTTAATATATTTTTTTGCTTACTATTTTGCGGTATATCATATATTTCATCCGGCTTCAAAATATAATTAAAATTATAATTTAAAACTGCTTCTGGTGCGCTTGATACCTCTTCGTACTTAGGCACTTCAAAAAAAGAACAATTATTTTTATTACTTAAAGCGTCTTTTTTGATTAGATCTATGTCTAAATAATTTGGCTTAATATCACAGCTTTTTTCATCCATTGTTTGATTAATTACTAATTTTAATAACTTAGTATAAGGACGACCATAGCCTTCATCAGACAAAAAGATAGTTTGAGAATCAGGAGAAGAAGTATTTAACTTAGATTGTTCTTTTAAATAACAAAATTTGTTTTCTACCGACAATAAATTTTCAATAATTGAATCATTAAAATACTTAAATGTCTGTTTTAAGTCGGGGCTAGAAGAAGTATCTATTTGTTCGCCGGAAACAGGATAAACACTTTTTTTGTTATTTATAAACTTAACAAAAACATCCTGTTTATTTAAATTGCTAAGTGACAGATTTAAATCATTAAAAATATAATTTTGTATATTTTGATCTATAGGTTCAGTGTTTTTTATATTAATAAAATTTTTATTATTTTTCTTTAAAATTAAATTTTCTTGTAAAGAATTTAAATATTGTGTTTCATAAACGTTATAAGTGGCTAGATTGGAATAAATTGTATTATAGTATTTTTCTGCTGTAAAGAAAGAATTAACAAATAAAGTTCTCTTGCCACCAACAGAGAAAAAGAAAAAATCTTTCAAAGTATCGTTTGAATCCAATAATTCACTTATAGCAGAAAGTGTAGATATACCTTCAAAATTAAAAAAGAAAGAATTAGCAATATTAGACCTAGAAATATTTAAATATTTATATAATGTAGGATATTTTTTTCTATTTTCATAAAAATCATATGTATTGTCATTTATATAACCATCAAATAGTAATAATACTTTATCGATAATATTTCCTTTAATTTCATAAAATTGTTGTAATGTAATATTATTATCGCGCAAATAATCATCTACATATTTAAAAGTTTCATGAATAATAGGAATAATTCCTTCTGTTTGGTTTGTTGAGTTAGAATTTAAATTTAATACGTTTTGTCTTAAGTTGTTTAAATCATCGCCACCAGTAAATTTAAACTCATAATTTAGTCTCTGCTCCAGATCGCCATCTATTTTATTGTATAAATAGAAATTATTTTTATCATCATAAACCTCATAAGAAGAATTACGTAAACCATATTTAAATAAATAAAAAGGTATTTTTTTATCGTTTACAGAACTATCGAGTAAAGCAATATTAATATCCTTACTTTTGTCGGGATCATTAAGTTTTTTTATTTCATCACCTTGTTGCTTGAACGCATTAGAATCTGGAGGCGGAATTTTGAATGTTTGATTGTTAGAGTCCCATTCAATTATTGTTTTATTTTGCTTTTTTGTTGAATAAGTTATCTTGTGCCACTCTAACGCTTCTTCATCAAATATGCTATACATCGAGTTAAAAATAGAGTCTATACTGTTTTTCTGGTCTTGATCAAAAGTTCCGAGCGCTTCATCAGGTAACATATTGCACAAAACATTAGGAGCTAAAGAAATATCAAAAGGTTTATCAGAACTTAGCAATTTAAAAACGTCTTCTAAATTTTTCTTTTCTTTTTGTTTTATTTGATTAAGCAGATCATCTATTAATTCTTGATCCAAGCCTTTATCTTTTAATAAAGCCTCTCTTATGTTATTTATTTTTTCTCCGTCACAAATTACGCTTGTAGAATCAGCAGAGGAAGGAGTGTCAGAATTTATTAAATCCCTACAGATAGTTAAATCTATATTATTTCCAAGAGTAAGGAATAAGTTAGAAATAGATTTTTTATCGTTTAGTTTATTTGAATATTCAGGATATTTTCTCTTGACTAGTGTTATGATTATCTGCATAACATCGTCATTTAGGGTAGTGTTACTAAATAATTTGCACATCTCTTTTGGAGTCAAGCAAGATGAAAGATCATCAATTAGACTTATTAAATCGTTTTTTACTTTATCAGGCGATAAAGAAGAATCACCTAAATCATTTAATAAATTGTTAACATTGTTATTAGAATTATTATTTAAAAAATCACCTACTTCATCAGCCGATTGAGGACTATTATCTGTATAGTCAGCGTTTGGATCAGATAAGCACGCTTTTGCAGCATTAATTAAAGCAGATTTAATCGTTTGCTGTAATAAATCCATCACCATCTGAATAATTGCATTTTCTATTTGTTTAACTAAAGAAGCATTTTGACTTATTACAGGAAATTCTGGTATTCCAACCATATTTATTGTCTTTAAAGCATTAGTTAAATATGGATTACAAATACTATTTGCTGCTAAAGTATCAAGATATTTTTTAGCGTTTTGATAACTATCTAATAATTGTCTATATTCTTCAGGAGATAGATATTTAGCCATGCACGCTGAAGAGATAGCTAAAAATTTTCCCCAATCTATACGCTTGGCTACAATGATATAATTCATTAATTTTTCTTTAGCCGTTTTACCACGCGGTAAATCTAATCCTAATAAAACTCTCATATTAGGATCAACTACCGTGTTTAAATCAACAAAAGCGCTTGAGAACGGATCACCTTCATTTTTTATTTGATTATCAACTGCTCTTTGGCGAACTCTTTTAAATTTTTCTATTTCACTAGGTAACTTATATTGAGCTAAATTATTTAAACGCATAGCGTTATCTACAGAACATTGAATTAAATTTAATGGTTTAAATTCAAATTTAAAAATGCTTGGATAATGCTTTTCCACCAAAAAAGTCTCTATCTTTTTTTCATAGTTAACATCTAATAAATTGTCAATAATAGCTACGGAATCGTCAGAAGGATTAAAATTAAGCAAATAATAGACATTAGTTTTATCTAAAACAGCTGCGTCTTTTAAAAAAGACGTAACACCAGTATTGAACACTGCATCTGTATCAGGCAAATCATTTATATAGTTATTTTTCAAATCTTCATATGATCTATTTTTAACTATTTCATATAAACTATTTAATTTATTATTGTTGAATGTTTTAAATTTTATTTCTGTAATGCATAGTTCATCAAAAACTAATTCTAAACTTCCTAGCCATATTTCTTTAGAAGTAAATAATAAATCACGCTGAGTATTTACGAAGGCAGAAGGAATATTTTGCTTTAGAAAAAGAATTATTTTTTCTTCTAGTTTCATTACATTTTCAGCCTCTACTGCTAGATTAAAGGTCATGTAATCTGGGTCTAATTCCCATGTTCTTCCCACTAAGCCCGTATTATAATGTTTAAGAGTTGTTGTCAAACTATCAAAAAATTCTTTATATTCAAAATAATTATTAAATGTTTTAGTTTTGTATTTTTTAGTAGGACTTTTTGGTTTGAAATTAGAAATTTTATTAATAACGTTTCTATTCAAATAATAATTGACATATTTTTTTGGAATAGCCACTAAAACTCTTAATGTGGAGCACGGTCTAGGATTTATATACCATTCTTCTGCTCTAGAAAAAATGTAATAATTATTTAGTAAATTATCTATTTCATTAGAAGAGAATCCTTTTTCTTCTAAAATTAATTTTGAACCCTCTAAATAAGCTCTTCTTAAACTATTATTAAAAGTGTTTCTATCTTCTACACTTGTTACATCTTCTAATTCATAATGCACAGCATAACATGCGTTATGTACATCGTCGTATACGACACCGGGAGGTTGATTAATCCAATCAATTTGTGCAGCTGAATAATTTGGCAAATTTTCAATAGCTAAATTAACAGGATGAAAAGGTAAAGACCCACTAATTGGCTTTAAAACGCTTTTAACGTAACCAATTTTATAGTTATCGCCATCTTTTACTTTTATCCTATTCCATAAACCCTTATAGCCTATTTTTTCTTCTAACAATATAATAGGAGTATTATCGTCCAAAAGCTCATAGTTAACAGGAATAGGAGTTGAAGGCGGCAATTCTTGAATAGCGAAAAAATGTTTTAATACATCGCCTGAATTACTGGATAAAGTATGAGTATTAAAATCTTTATAAACAGGATACTTTTTAGAATTTACATTAAACATATTAATTTAATAAATGATAAGAACTAGCTATATGCTTTTCGCCATGATCCAAAAACTTATTTCTCCAAGAACCTAAATTAATAGATTCCATTTTATTTTTTTCTTGTAAAGAATCAAGAAATGTGTTTACGTTTAAACCCAGTTGAAAAACACTAGTAGAATAAAAGGTTACTGCATCATCGTAAAAAGGTACTTGATGAACGTGTGTACGTAATTCTTCATTAAGACTTTTTTGTGCCTGTATAAAACTTAGAAGAGTGCTATTTATAGCGTCTATTTTCTCAGATAACTCTGTTAACCCTTCTATTAGGTTTTGACCTTTTATCATAGGTTGTAAAACGTCTGGGCTTTCATTATTAGCTATAAGTTGAACACCAGTACCGTTCATACTAGGTGCATTTATAGATAATACGTTGTCTGTGTTGGTTACAATTTTAAAGCTATTTCTAGCTATCAAACGAACATCATCTGCTTTTATTGCCACTGCGGAACGAGGTGGGCTTTCACCAAACATTGGTAATTTAATTCCGAAATACTGATCAACAAGAGATTTTTGACTTAAATACACTCTGGCTGCGTCAGCACCGGTACTTGGATTAACAGGACCGGGAATATCCTCATGATCAAGAATGGAAGAAAAACCAACACATATATCTATAGCGCCACATTTAGCATGACCGGCACCACCCAAACCATCTGTATGATCATTAAAGCCATCTCTTCTAAACCAAATAGCTTGATTATTCTGACCTTCTATTGTTTCATCGGCATCAGTAGTATTTAAATGACGAATATTATTGGGTTCATACATTGTACTTCTAGCAAAGCCCTCTTCAGCATTAGGGCTAGTTTCATTCTTGAACAAGCCGTAAAGATCATCAATAATTTGATTTAATTTATTTCTTCTTATAGGTGCCATAAAAATTCTTAATATGTTAAAATATTATCATTTTCTACCATTATATCATATATTCTTTTACATTCACTTATATAGTAGTTATATTCGTTTTTTTGAAGTTTTAAAACAGAAGCAGCCGCCTCTCTATTAAAGGTGTCGCCATAAATTTTAAAATTTTTTCTTGATAAATAGTCATATCCAGAAACAACTGTTAAAAAGGGAGTTGAAACTAAAAAATCAGCTGCTGTTTTTTGACCAAGTACAGCAGCCCACGGAGCCTGTAAAACTTTACCAACACCTTTAAAGAACCCATCGTTTTTTTGATCTTGTATTAAATCAATACCTAAATTATTAGATAAAGTTTTGTATTCCGTTTCTCCTCTAACAAAAGGCCACATAAATCCTCTCCCATAAAATCTTTTATTAGAACCAAATAAAGCACCAACCGAGTTAACGTTTTCAGCTTCTCGTTGGGAGTAAATAACTTGTAAGTCTCCTGTTACTGTTTTCACGGCTGCTAAGACTAATGCTGTACTTCCATAAGTATTAAAATTATAATCTTTTACTGTTGAATTATACTTATAAGTCTTTAAATTTTGAGTGATAGAAGATGAATAAACTTTAAGTATATTTGCCGGTGTTTTATTAAAAATTTTCTGTAAAATATTAAAACTCAAAAAAACGGGATTATATTCTGTTTTTGGAGTTGGAGGAGGTTTACTAGAATTAGGTTTTTTAACTTGAGCTTTAGCTTTTGCATTAGTTACAGGCTTTTTGTCTGAAAAGTTGGTGCTTGGACTAGTAATTTTTTTTCTTTTTTCTCTCAATGTTCCAGAACCATCAGAATATTTAGAAACTTTAGAAGTTATAAAACCACCCTGTTTAGTAGAACTATTAGCATAATCTACAGCAACCGTGTCTCCTACGTTTAAAGCAGGAATTTTTGCATCATTTAAACCAAAATCAGGAAGTGACTCATTTACAATTTTATCTTCAGGTGTATTGCCACCAAAACCTTCAGGTGGCACAAAAATTTGCCCTGCTGCACCCTGTGGTAAAAGCTTATATCTAATTGGAGGTTGTCCTGATAAAGCATCAACCATTTCAGCATGATGATTCATATCAAAATTAGCAGGATCTTTTTCAACTCCTACTACTTTTGCAAATCTTGTATTAATTCCTTCTTCAGAATTTGGTCTTAATGGACCGTTGATAGATGTCCAATCATCAACAGCTTTTTTAGTTGTTAACTGGTCATCTACGCGGGGTCTTAAACGAGCGTTTTTGTCAGGTCCAACAACTGGCGTATCTCTATCTTTTGGATTAGACATATGCTATCCCTCGCGTATTAAGTCAAATAGCACATCCTTCTCTTTCTTACTCATACCATCTTTTCCGCCTTCTTGACGTTGAATAATGGCGGCTACTTTAACTAATTGCTCATTAGATCTTTGTAAAGTTTCAAGATACATGGCAGCGATTTCACCAAAGTTTTTATGAGTATACTTATCTTCGGAATGTTTATTCATGTGGTCTACTAAGTCTAATAAAAGCTTACTAGTTACGGCGCGATCATTTTCTATATTTTTAGTCGCTTCATCGATGTATTCTTCTAATGTTTTATAAGAACTCATTTTTGTAAATCCTTGTTTTTATATGAGAAATTTGTCCATTTTGCCATTTATTTCTAAAATCTTCATACTTTTTTCTAAACTTCTTTAAGTTATTAACTACCTGCTTAGTATTTAAGCCTGTAATTTCTCTCATGTATAAATAAATAGCCTTCTTATTAAAAATTTCTATATTTTCACTTTCTTTAAAAAGAACAAGGATTGCTTTATATACTCTTAATTCGTTTTCTTTTAAACGTTTATCAAACCAACCATGCATTTCTGCTTCTAAAGCAGCCCAAAACTCCTCTTTTTCTCTACTATGAACATATGAATCTTCATATACTAATTCTTCTTCTTGAGGAGAATCTTTAATATCTTCTATATAAACTTCTTTTTTATTATTATTCTTTTTTACTTTATGTATAAACCAATTTTTAGTAATAACTGAAAAGTAAGAAAATGCCTTAGAACCACGGGAAGTATCATATTTGTCTAATATAGTAGTTAAAAACGTTTTACATTCGTTTTTTAAATCATCTATATTAGGTAAGTTGTTGAATTTATATGTATATACTATCTTTTCAACCATTTCATTAAATGCAGGTTGTATTAAAGATATATATAATTCTGTTTTACGATTGTTGTCTAGAATAGATGCATATTCTAAAATAGCATCCTCATGTAACTTCGTAAAATATTGATTTTTGGCTTCTACGGGTTTTGCAGAAATGACAACAGACTTTACCGGGGTTGCTGGTAAGGTCTTTTTATAAGCTCGTTTAGGACGTTTAGCTGCCAACTGAGCCGATGGTTGCGCCTCTGAATGGGGCTTTTTGTTCTTTGTCGTCTGTTTGACTGTTTTCTTTGGTTTCTTGTTCTTGATTTTCTTCATCGCCACTCACAATCATCGTTTTTTTGAAAACCTTACACGCATCAACGACGAGAAGCGTATTGTTTATAGCAGAAGTTAGTGCAGGATCATTATAATAATTTTCCATAGTGGCTAACGGCTGTAATAGAACGGCATATTCATTAAGCATTTTTTGCATTTCGTCTACGTTGTAAATAGCATAAGACATGTTTTGAACTAATTTTCTAACATACCATATTAAAATACAGTTAATAACAAAGGAAACAGCTAATAATGAAGCAAATAGTGTAGTCATATTATAGCTTTCTATTTAAGTATTCCTGTTTACTGTCTAATAATAATTGCCTATTATCTTCTATGGCTTCTTTTACCCTCTGCCCAGCCGCCTCTTTTTGTTTGTCACGTTCAGGTAAAGAGGTTAAAAGCGTAGGTAGTTTATGAACTGTGCCGGTTTCATGGCAATCAAGGCATTCATTAAGAGTATCGCTCATACCATGAAATGCTTTAAAGGTATTTTCGCATTTATCACACTTATAAATATAGGTTGGCATTACTTTCCCTCTACAAGATTGGCAGTCATGGTAGTAGGAGGATTAGTTACTAACAACTCTTCCCCTTCCTGTACTAGTTGAAAGCCTTTTAATACAGGAACAATATCTGTTTGCTCCATGATACTCTTTTGAAGTGCTACCATTACACATGTTAAAGCTTGATCTGAAAGTTTCATATGTTATCCTTTTAAATTTTGTTCATTAAAACATTTTTTTAACCCATCTAAAAAGCTTATTTTAGCAGACCATCCTAAATTATTTAAATTATATGTATCGGATAAGGTGGATAATGGATCAGTTGGGCGGGCGGGTAGATGATTAAATATCGCATTTGATTTTATGGTTAAAATATAAGATTTAATATAATTTAAATCATAGTTTTTTCCTGTTCCCACATCATATACGGCACCATTAAATTTACAATCTTGTTTAGAAATAAATATATTACAATCCACTATATCATTAACATGTATATAATCTCTTTTATGGCTTCCGTCGCCATATACTAACAATTCCTTATCAGCTCTAAGCTTTTCCATCCAAGCAGCTATAACAGTTGGATAAACATCAGTTGATTTTTGATCTTCTGAATACACGTTAAAATATCTTAAACATACAGTATCAACATTAAATATGCGCGAATATAACTGACATTCTAATTCTCCTTGAAGCTTTTGTAGGCCATAAGGATTAACTGGGCCATTTCCGTTACCATATATGGCAGAAGAACTAGAAAATACAACTCTTCTAGTACCACATTTTTTAGCATAATTTAAAATAGATGTTGTACCAAGCGTGTTGTGATAAGCGGTTTCTAAAGGATTATCAACACTCATTTGCACTCGCGGATTAGCTGCAAGATGAAAAATAATTTCTGGCTTGAAATCAATATATTCTTTATATTCAGATATTTCTACCACATCTCGTTTTTCTTTTAAATCTATTCCTCTTGTTTCCCATCCTGATGATAAACATCTTTCATATATTTTAGAACCAATATAACCTTTATGACCAGTAACTAATACTTTCATACTATTCTCCAAAATGTTTTTTAACTTTTGATAAGGCAGATCCAATTATTTGATGCATATCATAATATTTATACTCTGCCAATCTTCCGCCAAATATATATTTTTCATTATGATTTAAACTTCTATATTTTTTATATATTTCGTTATTTTTTTCATCACCTATTGGATAATAGGGTACTTTGCCATCATCATAATTATCCGGATATTCTTTTGTAATAAAAGATTTTTCTTGTTTACCGAATTCAAAATGTTTATGTTCAGTAATTCTAGTATAAGGTATTTCTGCGTTTGTATAATTCATAATAGCGTTTCCTTGATAGTCGCCATCATGAATTTCATTCTCAAAGCGTAAACTTCGATATTCTAATTTACCAAACTGGTAATCATATAGTTCATCAATTTTACCGGTATAAACTATGTACTTGCTTATTGATTCCCAATATGTTTTGTTTTCAAAAAAATCAGTTTGTAGTTTTACCTCTACGCCATTTAATAATTTATCAAAAATTTGAGTATAGCCACCAATAGGAATACCTTGATATTTATCAAAAAAATAATTATCATCAAATGTTAATCTAATAGGCAATCTTTTAATAATAGAAGCTGGTAATTTATCAGGAGTTCTACCCCATTGTTTTATTGTATATCCTTTTATAAATTTTTCATATATCTCTTGACCTACTTGAGACAGAATCCATTCTTCTAAATTTTGAGGATTGTCATTTTTTATTCTAACAGATTGTAGTTTATTTTGCGCTTCAGAAGGAGTTCGGACTCCCCATAATTGATATAAAGTAAATAAATTAATAGGAAAAGAGTAAATATTATTACTAAAATTTACTTTAGGTCTATTAACATAATTATTAAATTGAGCAAATTGATTTATGTATTTCCAGATATCTTCATCATTAGTATGAAATATATGAGGTCCATATTTATGAACATTTATATCTTCAATTTTTTCCGTATAACAATTGCCGCCAATATGACTTCTTTTTTCTAAAACAAGAACTTTTTTATTTCTTTTTTTTGTCTCATGAGCAAATATAGAGCCAAATAAACCAGATCCTACAATTATATAATCATACATTTGTAATCTTTACTCCTACTTGTTCATGAAACATATTGTAGCCTATAAATTCATATTGAATGTTACTGTTTTTGTCTACAAATTCATTCCAAGCTTTAAATTCTCCATTTTCCCAACCATGATAATTATAAAATTCATCAAATAAAATAATTGTTCCTATTTGAAGACTATTTTTTAAAGTTTCTAAAACATACTTGGTAGAAGAATATAAATCACAATCAATATGTAAAAAAGATATTTTCTTGTTATTTAAATTAATAAAATCTTGTAAAGTATTTGAAAATAGTCCTTTTATTAAGGTTACATTTTGATTAATTTTTGGTAAGTTACCATTTAAGTTAAAAAAACCTTTAGGAAAGCCATCTCTCCAATCTTCCGGTAATCCTTCAAAAGTATCAAATCCATAAAATTGTCTATCTTTGTACATACTTGAACATAAATTAATAGTTTTTCCTTCAAAAACGCCAAATTCTAAATTTAAATCATGTGGAGGGCTATTATGCAAGTAATGAAGCATTATTTCTTCTTGCGATTTAAAAGCTTGTAAATTTTTTAAAATTTCTAAAAATTTATTTTTATCCATATATTATAATCCTATAAATTATTTTTCCAATATTCTAAAGCATATTCTTTAGAAAGATATTTTTTAGCAAAATTTATACTTTCTTTACTAATAATATCATACAAAGAAGTATCTTTTTCTAAAATATTTAAATTACTCTTTAAATCACTAAAATCTCTTTTAACAGGAATATAATGTTTCCAAGGAATTAAAAATTGATAAAAATATTCTTTATATGGCCTTTCAACCAAAAACAGTGGCCTACCGGAATGCATCAATAACTTCATTCTACCTGAATAACCATTTCCTTCTATGTCAATAAGATATTTCCATAATTTTATTTGTTGCTGCATAGTTAGAAAATTATTAGATGTAACAGAACCATCTACATTTTTGCTAAAATTAGTAATTCTAACATCTAAAATATCGTTATTATTTAAAGAAAAATTATAAAATTCTTTTCTAAGATTGTTAGTAAAACTTCCTATCCAGCCAATTTTACAAGTTTGATAAGATTCTAAACCACTTTTATAATTTAAATCACAGGTTTCATTATAATTATTTATACCAACTTCTCTCCAATTTTCAAAAATAAAATCAGGACATGTACAAGAATAATCATCATCTATGGTAGAATAAGAAAAAGTTTTAATATTATTTATATTTTTTATTGGCCTATCTTCAGTGTAAATATTGAATTCTATGTCTTTATCAAGCGATTTTAACATTTGAGAAGCTAACTTTATAGAGCTTTGATTTCTTGATTCATAACCGCCATAGTTTTTAACTTTCAGATTTTTTCCTTCCTTGACAATGTTAATTAATCCGTACATATTTATACCTTTAGTGAATGAACAAAAGTAGTAGAATAATCTGATGAAGGTACAAAAACTAATTTTCCGTCTATTGGTACATGGTAACCTCTTAAATCAGAACATTCTTCCCAATATCCATAAGAACAACCAGATATTCTTCCTAGAATAGTCATTAATAAATCAGCGTAAAAATTTTGCTGCTTTTCTTTAAAAGCTTTATCGATCAAATAAAGATTAGAAAAACTTTTTTTAAAAAAATCGGTTTTAAAGATAGTAGAACCGCAACTGGAATGTGGTCCGTAAGAAATATTAAAATATTTATACAAAATATTTTCTTTTGAACCACAAAAATTTAAAATTCCAGACATATCATATTTTGGTTCAATACAAATCTTTTTAGTAGTTAATACATCTGTTTCTAAAAACAAAGTGTGTGTAAAATCATCATTTAAACCATATTCAAACATAAGCTTGAACCATCTTGGATCAAAAGAACCGGCTCCATCATGTGTTCCTTTATGCCAAATATCGTCATAATCGATTAACTTTGCGTTAGAATATTTATCTATTACTTGTTTAGGAGATTTACCGCCGCAATTATATACTAAAACAGGAATATCAGGATTCCATTTAAAAAAATTATGAAGAACAAAATCAGCTCTATTGATATCATTCTTCATCATCATAATAGCTTGTATTTTCATTAATTTATTACCTTTTGAACAGTTTCTAAATACTCTTTCGTTACTATTTTCCAATCAAAAGATTTAGCATACTCAACTATTTCTTTACGATTATTAATTGAATATTCTCTATTAGATTCTATTTTTTCTTTTAAGTACTGTAAATCATTTATTTTTTCTTCGGGAATTACAGTAATAAATTTTTTAGTTAAATCTAAATTAGCTGTACTTTTTTCTGATATTACTAAACCTAATCCGCTAGCTAAAGCCTCCATACAAACTAGTGCATGAGCTTCAGAAATAGACAAGAGAATAAGATTAGCATATTCTGTTGTTTCATTGTATACCTTATCTTTAGTCCATTGTCCTAGCAATTTATTTGTTGAAGAAAGATTTAAAGTATCGCCAAAGCCAGCAAAATCTATATTTAGGTTTTTATCAGAAACTAAATATTGTCTTTTTCTAAACTCTATTTTACCTAAATATAGGCTTCTATCATGATATTTAGGAGTATTAGTTACTCTGTAATTTTGTGTATTAACACCATTTTTAGTTATAAATGCCTTGTTACTATCAAAGCCAAAATTAAGGTAATTATTTTTTATTTGTTCCGATAAAGCAAAAATATAATGATTACCATTTAATATATGTTTAAAAGTTTTCCAATAATAAGGATAGTAATGTTCGTAGTTTTCTGCCCAACCACAATGAGAAGTGACAGCTAATTTTTTTGTCTTTACGTCATGCAAGTAAGGCAATAAATCTTCATGTTGTAAATGTACTAAGTCAAAATTGTTTTTTTCAATTTCACTTTTAACCCAAGATAAATTTTTAGAATTATATATATGAGGATGAATGCCAAGATCTAATAGGTTATTATAATACTCCCAAACTAATATTTCTACAGCTCCCCATGCTGGGGGTGGCACCTGTATATCTCCCGCGCATATAAAAGCTAATTTCATATTAGATCCTTAAATAATTCCTTATATTTATTACAAATATCTTTTTTGTTAAACATTCTACTCCAAACTTCTCTAAAATTAAATTTGTTATTTAATTGTTTTAAAATACAATTTTCTAAATCAGAAACCGAAAACTCAATATTTGGTAATATCTGTATATCGCATTCGTTTTTTAATACTCCTTCAATACCACCTACAGGCGTGCTAATAATTGGTTTATTAGCTGACATTGCTTCTAATAATACTAATGGCATTCCTTCGGCTATTGAGGCTAACAATAAGCAATCACATTGTTGATAAATTTGATCTACAATTTTGGTATTCGCAGTTGCCTTTATAAATTTAATATTTTTTATATCAGAAGAAAATAATATGCACTTTCTTAGATATTCTTCATTTGCAACCGAGCCAATAAATAACCAGTTGTATTGTTGTAAATTTTTAGAAGATTTTATATATTCAATAATTTTTAATTGATTTTTTCTTTCTTCATAAGCGGCATTATAAAGAATTGTTTTTTTATTTTTTTCTAATCCTACTTTAGAAATAAAATCTTGTTCTAATACTGTTTCTAATACATCTCTAGAAAAATTTGGAATATATACATTTTTTATATTATTTTCTTGTAAATATTTATTTGCTATTCCATTTTTTGTAAAAGTAACCACCATGTCAAATTTTTTTAAATTTTCAGTAGCATTACGAAAGTTATCTTTCCAGCTATAAGTTCTTTCATCTAAATTTAAAACACAGACATTTTTTTTACCCCATGTTGTGTCGTATAGAGATAAATAAGGAGTATGCAAATCGGCAAAAAATAGCACTAAATCATAATTAAAAATTTCAAAATGCTCTTTCATTAAAGGAAACTGCTCAAAAGAACAATCGAAAATTTTATATTTATATAAAGTTTTATCTCTTTGCAAGCTTGGTGTTGTTATAACAGAAACATTATAATCGTCTGCTAAAGAAGATAAAACTTCTTCACATAATTTTTCTGTTCCACCAACTATAGGATGATATCTTGGAACCACAAAGCATATTTTTTTCATATTATTCTAAGGATATTAACTGTTGTTGTACTATTCCAGATAGTTGAAAAACAGAAGAAGAGAACTTTTCATGTAATTTTACTTGTTCAAATGTTTGTTTAATCCAAGGAGCAAGTTTTTTAGCTTGAGACTTGTATCTACCGTAGTCTTTAAAACAATCTCTTAATTTATTTTTATAACTAGACATTATAGGATAAGCCCAGCTTGTTCCTTCTTCTAAAACACCTTTCCACACATGTTCTTTGCTAATTGGTTTTAATTCGTAATCCACTTTACCAAACATACGCTTTTTAGAATCATTATCATTAACATATAAAAAATCTGTATGACCACTCCAATCAGTTGCAATAACCGGCAAAGCGTTTGCGGCTGCTTCTAACAATGGTAAGCCAAAACCTTCTCCATGAGTTGTAGAAACGATTGCTTTAATTTTTGGATGGGTATACAATGATGCCATTTGTTCATCGCTTAAATGACCATGCAGCAAGGTTATAGAACATTTACGATCTTTATAGTTAGCTAATATGGCACTTAAACGTTTATCTGTATGAAACTTGTCGATTATAGAGTCATTAGCTGTATTTGTTTTTAACACCAAACCAACTTCTTCATTTTTAAATTCTTCTAAAAATCCAACAATTGTTTGTTCTAAATTCTTTCTTGGACCCCATTGGCAAACAGCTAAAAAGTTAAAATCATACTTTAGTTTTAAATCTAAATCTACCTTTTGTAAATCTCTGAATGGTAAATGTACAACTTCGACAGGCGTTGATACTTTGAATTGTTGTCCTTGAGGATTACCAAAAATGGTATTTACAAAACCAGACTTAGCGTGTTCACTAATAACGATGATTTTATCCATTAATTGTGAATTCTGCAACCAAGCAGGAGATATTAAATTAGTTTCTATTCCAGCGGTGTATCCAATATTAACGGCAGCTAGTTTCTTCCATTCATTAGGGATAGTTACTTGAATAGAAACGTCAAATTGAGGTTGATTATTTGTTTGCTGCAATAAAACTTGAGTTTTAGAAACAATATTATCTATGTATTTTCTTTCTTCATTAAGTTCATGAAGCCACCCAGTATTGCCCCAATTAGTGGGTAAAATATAAAGATCAACATCTTGTCTATCTTTTAAAGATCGTAATGCAAATCTAGCCATTTCTCCATAACCGCTTCTAGATAATACAGGACCACTTATTAATATTTTTTTCATTCTAGTATTCCTTTACGCTCCAAGATGTATGATTTTTTCTAGTTTCCCAAGAACCATGTTTGTCATGAATATCAGTCATGATTTTATCCCATGATTGACAAAAATTGTTAAAATTAAAACAATTTTCTACATGCTGTTTACCTTTCAAACCCAGTTCTTTTCTTTGTTCTCTAGTCATGTTATGAATTTTGACCATAGCATCTACTATACCTTGTTCACTTACACGATCTTCATAAATCCAAGGTACATCTTGGCTACCTACTATGATTCTGCTAGCAGGTTCTACTAATACACCAAATTGTTCTTTTCCATCTGTTAGCTGGTCTTGAATACCGCCAGTTTTATTACCAATTACTGGTGTTCCGCAAGACAAACTTTCTAAACAAGAAAGACCAAAACCTTCCGCATCGCTAATATTTATAGTGCAATCGGCAGCGTTGTAAAACTTAGCCATTTCTTGTGGATGTATTTTATTAACAGAAATAGCAAAATTATCTCTAGTTAAGCCATTTTCTTCTGCTAATACATGTAATGGTTGACCGTTTGGATCATTAGGGTCCGTATGCATCAATAAAAATGCCTTATCGTGTCCTACAACGTCCAAGAACTTTTTATACCAGTAAATAAGTGTTCCACTTAGCTTTCTTCTAGCGTTTCTGTTAGTCCAAAAGAAAAGCGTTTTGTTTTTCATCCTAAACTGTGCATATTCTTTTTCATCTAAAATCTTGAATATATCAGGGTTTACTGCATGGGGGACATACTGTTCTTCTACTTCTGGAGCAACAGTTTTTACAATATCGCTAGTAAGTTTTGAAATCGTAACAATTTTATCGTTTGATAAATAATATGGACGATTAAATTTAGGGTACGGATAGTTATCCCATACATGATAGTATACTATAGGAACATTAGCTCTGACTTCTTGCTCCATATTCCAAAACCAAGTATAAAATCTTGGATCAGTCATCATCCAGATAATATCTGGTTTTTCTTTTGCTAATATACCTCTAATAAGATCTGGGATTCCATACCCATCTACAGGAATAATGACAAAATCATCACCATATTCTTCAAATTTAGCGTGTCGATAATCAGAATGTTTAATAGCACCGCCAAGAGAGATAATCTTATATTTACCAGTTTTCATTAAGCTGTGCAATATATAGCTTGTTTGTGTACCAACGCCACTAGGAGATCTTGGATCATCACTCATGGTTAGGATTTTAATTTTCTTATTTGACATTTTCTTTTTCCTTTTCTAAATCCGAATTATACATCAATTCAGCTAATTGCTTTAGATTTGTTTTTGGCTCCCAACCTAAAACTCTTTTAGCTTTTGATGCATCCGCTAATAGTAAAGGAACTTCGCTTGGTCGCTTATACTTATCATCAACAATTACATGTTGCATTAAATTATAACCAGCAATTTCTGATACGCAATTAATAAAATGTAATATTGTTCTAGTTTTACCAGTACCTAAAACATAATCGTCAGGTATGCTGTGCTGCATCATTAACCACATACCTTCTACATATTCTTTTGCGTAACCCCAATCTCTTTGTGCATCAAGATTACCAAGACGTAATTCCTTTTGTAATCCAAGTTTAATACGGGCGGCGGCTTTAGTAATCTTTCTAGTAACAAATTGTTCACCACGTCTAGGAGATTCGTGATTGAACAAAATACCAGAGCAGGCAAAAAGGTTATATGCCTTACGGTAGTTAATAACTATATTATGAGCAGCGACTTTAGCGCAGGCATATGGTGAGACAGGAGATAAAAACGATTGCTCGTTTTGAGGAGCAGCCACATTATCGCCAAACATTTCACTTGTAGACGCTTGATAAAAGCGAGTAGTAGGGCATAGCGTTCTAATTGCCTCTAAACAGTTTACAACGCCCGTAGCATTTATTTGAAATGTACTTTCAGGTGATGTGAAGGACGCGCCAACATGACTTTGTGCAGCGAGATTATAAAATTCATGAGGCTGATAAGTTCCTATTATTCTCCACAACGAAGGGGCATCTGTTAAATCACCATTTTCTAAAGTTAAATTAGGATTATTTAATATATGCTGTATGTTATACAGTTTTTTATCTTCCATAGAACTTCTACGAACTAAACCAATAACTTTATAATTTTTTTCTAATAACAACTCCGCAAGATAACTACCATCCTGTCCGGTTATTCCAGTTACAACAGCAGTTTTCATTTAGGACATTCCTTAGTATTATTAAACTCGCAATTTTTACAACTCAAGCGATTTTTTGGAAAAAAACTTTTATCAATACTATACAATGCTTTTTTCATTAAATTAAGAGCATTTTCTGTTTTTTTATCGCCACTTGTAACGCGAAATATTTCTACATTATCTTCCTTAGCAGTTCGTTTAAGCAGAGCAAAATGTGTTTCAACCATAGATGTTTCTATGTTGTGCTTTAAGCAATAAAAATGCTTATATAACGTTAATTGATAAGTAGTAATTGCATCACTTTTTTTCTTAGCATCCCAACCCCATGCACAACTTTTCCAATCAAGAATGTGAATTTTACCATCTTCAGTTTTAATTATAAGATCAATAAAACCTTTAAAGTTCCAATCAGCAAAATCAGCAATTTTTAGATAAATATCTTCTTCAGCAGCAAGCACAGTAAAATTACCAAATTGCTTTAAGACGGCAGGAAGAACTAGTTTAGCTAGCGTTTTTCCCTGTTCACGCATTTCAGTGATTAATTTTTCGTCAGGAGTTTTTTGAGAAGTAAGTTTCTTAATTTCATCTTCAAAAGATTCAGTAAAGATCTTTACTTCATCCTCGCTGTTATTCAGCAGTTTCTTTTCGCACGCTTCATGCAAAGCAGTGCCGAAAGCAGTATATTCACTGCCAGTGTACTTTCCTAATCCATCTACGTAAACAAGCTTATACTTAAACGGACACTCATTCCAAGTCTTTAAAGACGAATAAGAAATATGTTTAGACATTATATACTCACTTTCTAATATGAGTATACACTAATCTTGCATTCTTGTCAAAGAATTAATCTTTAGGTATAATTGTGGAGATAGAGATTTTAAGAATTTTGGATTTTCATCGACAAAATAATGCTCAAAACCATTAGCAAAATATTCTCTTAAGCTTGTAGCAGCATACGGTGAAACAAATAAATTAGTAGTTAATATAGCTAATCTGTCATAACCTACTGTCTTGTATAAAAAGTCATCAAATATTTTATTATAGTCAAACTGGATATATAAACGAGGATCACAAAATAAATCTTTGTTTTCTAATGTGTCTCTTAGTCTTTTACGTTTTTCTATAAATTCATCTATAATTCTTTGATCTCCATATACTTCACGACCATATATTTTTTCTACGTTATGAGCCAGTTCATGTATTATACTTTTAATAAATGTATCATCGTCAACTATTAAATTAGATAAAAATATAGCACCATTTAAATACGCAGATTCAACATTTCTTGCTTTTAATTGAGGAAATTGCCCAATATATACAATATCTATTTCTCTTGCTAAATGCTGTGGAATTCTTTTATTAACTGTTTTAAATATAAAATCAAGATTTATGTCTTCTCCTACAGCATCTTTTATTACTACCATTATTTCATCAAATAGAGTATACTCTTTTAATGCTTTTTTAGCTTTTTTGGAAGATTCTCTAATATATGATTCACTACTCATTTTTTTGTTCTTCTGGTGCTGTTTGTGTAATTTGTTCACTATTTTCTAAATCAGCAAAAGCTTGCTGATATCCACGAATAAAGTTCTCCTCTGCAATAACCATTAGAAATTCTGGAAACTCTTTCATCATCTCAGTAACTATCATCTCAACAGTTACTTCGCCATTTTCTGGTTTGCTTTTGTTTCCTACATAATCTACAAGCCATTCTTTCATTGGATTTTCTTTTTCAACAATCTTCAATAAATCTTGATTAAATATTTCCATTATAATACTTGAGCGGCTAGAGTAGCTACAGCGGAACGCTCACCTTTCTTTAATGTAATGTGACCAGAAATTTCGTAATCTTTTAACTTTTCTACAGCATAAGTAAGACCGTTTGTTGTAGCATCTACATATGCATTATCTATTTGTTCAATATCTCCGGTTAATACTATTTTTGTTCCTTCGCCTACCCGAGTAATTATAGTCTTTAATTCGTGAGAAGTTAAATTTTGCGATTCATCGATGATGATAAAAGCATTAGCAATAGAACGACCACGGATATATGTTAAAGCTTCCATTTCAATTGTTCCAGCTTCCATTAACATTTGTAAATGTGCTTTATCATCACCCATAAGAAACTCTAAATTGTCTTGTACAGGCGCTAGCCAAGGAGACATTTTTTCTTCTAATGTTCCCGGCAAATAACCGATATCTTTACCCATTGGCTGGACGGGGCGGGATACAATAAGCTTTTTATAAACCTTGTCATCTAGAATTTGTTGTAAGCCAGCCGCCAATGCATTGAGTGTTTTACCACCACCAGCACGACCAATAATAGAAACAATTTTAACTTCCGGGTCCATAAGTAATTCTAATGCAAATTGTTGTTCTTTATTCTTTGCATAGATACCCCAAACACCGTCTTTATATTCCCGAACTTTTGTAATTGGCTTATTATAAGCACGGAAACGAGCTAGTGCTGTCTTTTTATCATTTGCATTGGATACAAGCATTACAAATTGATTTGGACATAACTTAATATCTTTTTCTTCAAACATGATCTTTTCGCCAGCATAGAAACGATCAATTAAAGCATCATCAACAAGATATTGTGTAAATCCTGTAAATACTTCTTCTGCACGTTCTACTATTTGATTAGGAATATAATCTTCTGTATTGATACCAAGGGAGTCACACTTGACTCTCATGTTGATATCTTGAGACACTAAGAATACATTTTTATTATCTCCTATTTCACGAATAAGAGTTAGGGCAGCAGCAATAATTTGGTTGTCGGCATTATCTTTTTCAAATCCAGTAGGAAGTAGTGACAAATCGCAAGGAATAACTGAGGCAATTCCTTTGCCCTTACCTAGCTTTGCCCCGTCATCTAAACTTCCTTTTTCTCTAAGGGCATCTAGGGTTCTTATAAATTGTCTTGCGTTAGCTCCAACACCATCTTGACGTTTCTTGTGCTTATCTACTTCTTCTAATACTTTTAAAGGGATTGCTACGTTATGATTCTTATAAGCAAAGATTGCGTCACAGTCACTTAGATACACGTTTGTATCTAGAACATAGTATTTTTTTGACATTATGTATTCCTTCGTGCAATAAATCGGCACGATATAAATAGTATTCTAGCGCATCTTGTCTTTATTTTTTACATATTTCATTACAAAGTCATTCATTGCAATACTTCCCGCTACTGCTGCATTCATTGAGCGCACTGAGCCGTATTGATTAATGAATACATAACGGTCACAGAGTTCAAGAGTTTCTGGTGTAATCCCTACTCCCTCTTCACCAATAATAATAAGTGGATTTTCGGGCCACATAAAATCATAAATAGATTCTGCTTGCGGTACGCTATTTTCAAGTGCAACGAAAGTATATCGTTCCTTTAGCTTTAAAAGCTCCTCACGGGTCTTTACGTTAATCAAATCAGTGTAGTGATGTGTTCCAACAGTTCCACGACGGTCATATTGTTTACGACCCAAATAGAACATTTCACGACCATTCATGGCATTACAAGAACGTAGAACAGAAGAAAGATTAAAATCTCCAACAAAGTTTTCCATCATAACTGCAAATGGAAAAGACTTTTGTTGAAGATCAGTCTTTATCATTTCCGTAGTCCATTTAACCAAACGATCATGCTTATACCGATCAACGATGTTACGATTATCATTAGAGTTATTGTTTATAGTGGTGATTTGCATAGTAAAAACACTATACTAGTAAAACTATTATGAGTCAACTATTTTTTTATTCTATCTAAAGTAATATTATTTTGAAATTTAACATCTTTATTGTTTAAAGTCCAAATTTCTCCATTTTTTAAAGCAACAACAAAATATAAATCATGTTCCTGAGAATAATCTATGACTATAAAAGCATAACCTTCCATATTATGTTTACAGCTGTAAATAGGAAGCATTGGATTTAATTGTAAAATCAATTATTTAATCCTCTATACGGTCAACTAATTTTGTAGCTACTGCTCTTTCTAATGCCTCTAAAACAAGCTTTTCAAACTTTTCTTGTGACCATTCACTCCAACCCATTTCTCTAACAAGATTGGCTTGAAAATCTTCACTAACATCAAAATGAATAGTTGCAGTACCATCTGGATTATCTACTACTTCTAATACTTTAAGAGTTCCCAATCCTTTTATATCCATATATTCCTCCTAAAATAACTAGTAATCAAAAAAGCAGCGGAGAGTGAAAGATTCGAACTTTCGATACCTTTTAAAGTATGCCTCGTTAGCAGTGAGGTGCCTTCGACCACTCGGCCAACTCTCCAATACATAAACAGTGTCTCATGTCTGTGTGCTTATGTAAAGAAAAAAGGTTAAGAAGTAAATAGTCAAAAAGTAGCAAAATGCCGAAGATTTTTTTGGTCACTAGTTAATAATATACCACACCCTACTTCATAGGGAGGAGAATGCGTTATGAAAGGAAATAATACATGGATTAAACATAAATTAATAGCAGCAACAATGATGTTAGTAATGATGAGCGGTTGTTTTAAACGTTGCGGAATGTTTAAAGAAGAAGGTTATGATGCCCGTGAAGCAATGAGCAGCACCGTTAAAATATATACTAAAATCTCTGGTCATAGAACCAATTTAGCTAGTTTATTAGGTGTTAATGCTTCAGTTCCACCAGAAACAAAAGAAAAAAGCGAAAGCAAAAGTTGGACAGGTTCTGGCGTGGTTGTCAGAAATAACTACAACAAAAAAGAAAGTTTGATATTAAGTGTTGCCCACGTAACACATCCAGAAAAGGTAACATTAGAATTTGATGAAAGTGGTTTTTATTTCTTCAAAATAGATACAATAGAAATGATGGTTGAAAGATTAGATGGTGAAAAATGTGCAGCATATCCTATGGCTGGCGATGGAAAAAAAGATTTGTCAGTTATTAAAAGTGCTTGCATAGCAGGAGAAGCAGCAGAATTAGCTGACAATACACCACCAGTTGGAGCAAGTGTGTTAATATCTGGTGCTGCTCTTGGCTATCATCCAAAAAACATCTTCATCGTAACTGATGGTAGATATATGGGATTAGATGAAAATAACGAAGAAATAGTTACTCTTCCTTCTGCTCCCGGTCATAGCGGTTCAGGTATCTTTTACAAAGGTAAAGTAATTGGTTTATTAAGCAAACGTACAATAGCTTATGAACATATATCAATATGTGTTAGCTTAGAAAATGCTAAGACATTATTGGCACTTGCAGAGGGATTGTGGCAACTAGAAAGCGCTTAATCTTCTAAGCAGGTAAGGGCGATCAAACCTTTTTCTTGATCAGCAGCCACGGTTTGGCAAACATGTTTTACCATCCGTGGTTGTTTCTTTTCCCATTCACCATAAAAAATATAACTAGCAACAGCAAGTGTGTTTATTATTACCATTATTCTTAACCAAACTGTGCTGCTATTGTTATTTTTTTTCATATGGACGATGACAGAATCGAACTGTCAATCACGGCTTGCAAAGCCGTTGTTATCCCGTTTAACTAATCGCCCTATTTACTACCTACACTTGTTATAATTATACCGCAGATTACGAAAAGCGCACCTATTATATGAAATAAATTAACTTTTTGTCCCTGTAACACAGCACCAGTATACCAACTAATACAATATAAACCATCAAATAGTATAGCAGCCATCCAAGGAGAAAAAGATTGTTTTGTTATGTATGTCCATGTTATTACTGATAATTGTCCAGTTAATAAAGGCCACAAAAAACTCCCACCATTAAATGACTTTAATGAAGCATAACTATTTATTAATCCAACCACTATAATTATTATTATAGGAAGCACATAATAAATAGAAAGACGACATCTTTTTGTTCGTTAATAAAGCGAACTCCCCATGCCGTCACCTGTGGGATTATGCAAACTACTTCTTTTCTACTGTGTTTGTAGAACTGTCAGAAACGCTACCTGTCGATGGAACGGCAGAGGAGCTTCCATCTACGGATGGGGCCACTACAGCGGTTTGTGGAGCAACTGGAGCGGCTACAGTAGGGGTTGTTTGTGTAGATACAGCGGGAGCAGTTACTTCAACAACAGGTGTAGTGGTCGTAGTTGTGCCTGTTACTGGTGTAGAAGTCTTACTGGTACAGCCTACAAACATAGCTGCTGCTACTGCTGTCATAACGATAGTCTTCATTGTATATTTTCCTTTATTCAATAATATGGTCTACTAAACCGTATTTCAAACACTGCTTTGCATCAAAATAGATATCTTTTTTAAGAATATCTTTCAACAGGTTTTCTGGGATTTTTGTACGTTCCAGATAAATTTGCTTAATGGCTTTCATTAAAGTTTTATTGTTTTCCATATCATCCACTAACTCTTCATACTTTCCTACTAATCCAGAAGAAAGTTGATGAATAAGCATATAAGAATGTTTATTGATGGAACGTTTATGGGCCATTACAGAAATAAGTGTAGCAGCAGACGCTGCCATACCTTCAATAATAGAATGAACAGGTACTTTACACTTGCGTACATAATCAACTGCTGCAAGACCGTCAAATAAACTGCCACCGGGACTATTAATATGCAATTTAATATGCGGTGGAGCAATATCTAAAACATTAGCAGTATGAAGCATATCTGCTTCGCTTGCACGAATAGCCTTATTGAGATCTAAAATAGAACCTTTGTTAACTTCAGTATAAAAATAAATACGTCCATCTTCATGTTCTACCTCAAGAATATCTTCGTCTTTTTCTCTAGACTTACGTTGTGGCGCAGCTTCCTTCTGCTTATCCTTATCGTCGTTGAGTGTTTTACCGAAGATCATATATCACCTATTTCTTTTTAGTTTTACTCTTATTAATTAACAATTGTTCTTCTATTTCTTGTATTGTAGCGACTAAACTTGGGTCAGTTCTACTTTTAACAACAAATGTTTGTGTATTTACTTTATCGGTTGCAGCATAACGATGAATCTTAACTTGTAATGTAGCACCTCTTGGAGATCTTTGCAACTCATTTTTAAAATTTTTTGCATTTTCATAAGAAATAAAAACATTTTCTACTTTCCAAGAATTAGACATTATTATCTCCTTTAGCCATGACCTCTTTAGGTGGAGGATTCTTTACTGATGGTACAACAATTTTACTCTTACGTACAGATTTTTTTTCAAAATCTTCTTTTGTTAATACAGGTAATCTGCAAGCTTTTAGCATGCTGGATATATCTAATTTTAATTCTCCCTCAGTATAACCAAACGGATAATTATAATCACTAAAGCCAACAGGATTTCCGCTAACATCATAATATACTTCTACTATACCAAAAAAATCACCAGATTTAAATACTCTATAATTCCAATCTTTAACGCTTGCTTTTCTCATTTTTCTTTTTCACTTTCTTAGCTTTTGTTTTTTTAGGTTCTAAATCTTTTATTGTTAGAACTGGTTTTTCAAAAGCCTTACTCATTAATAAGAAATCTTCTTTTGCTTCCGCAGCTGATTCACCATAGGGGAACATAAAACTATCTGTATAACCTTTAATCTTTTGTCCTTCATAATACACTTCAATTATACCACATTCAGTCCATTTTTCTCCAGCGGAACTACAAAATTCTTTTTCATATAATCTATAATTCCAATATGTTTCTTTTTTCTTAGCCATATATTTCCTTTCAAGTTGTTAATAGTAGACGTGTTACTACACTAAAGAGATGGTGGCAACCAACAGAATAATATTTTCAGTATTATCTTATCGTTGATTACGGTCCAATCAGTTTCCTGACTTTCTGCCCATTACCCAACCTTCAAGACTAATGATATATAGGAGCTTTCCTACCAACGATGTGTCTACACAACTGACTTCGGGTTTCGTTGTGCTTTCTTCGGGCAATATTTCGCAACGCTCCCCGCTGTTAACGGAATTATATCTGCTATAAGGATTTTGTCTCACTCATTAAAGATGGCTACTTGTAAGCCTACTACCTACTATCAACAAGCAGGAAATGGGATTTGAACCCACGACCGTCACGTTGGCAACGTGATGCTCTACCACTGAGCTATTCCTGCAAATACCCGTGACCGGACTTGAACCAGTACGCCTTTAAGGGGCAGCAGATTTTGAATCTGCCGTGGCTACCATTACACCACACGGGCATAGTGCGAATAAGTGGATTTGAACCACTGACCTGACGCTTATCAAGCGTCTGCTCTAACCAACTGAGCTATATTCGCATTTTGAGCCTGTAGAGGGATTTGAACCCCCGACCTATAGTTTACAAAACTATTGCACTACCGCTGTGCTATACAGGCTTACTGCCACTAATATTTAATTGTTGTTCTGCTAATCTTTGTTGCTTTTCTTTTTGTTTACGTTTTTCTTCTTTTAAGAATTTATCTAAACACCTACTACAATACCACTTAAAACCGATATGTGCAACAGCCATCATATTAGGAGCATTATGCCATCCACATTCATCACAGGAAAATTTATAATTATTCATACTAAAATGGATTTAAAGTTTTTAATGCTCTTTCGCTGTATTGTACACGCAAATCATGATGAAGTTTAGCATTACCATTTACTCTACGTGTTATTTCTTCTAAATTCCATTTATCAGATAAATCTAATAAACCACGTTCTTTAAAATATTCACAAGCAATTTTAGTACTTATTTCTGGATCACATGCTAATTCAGGATTGTTTACTAAATCAACTCCTAATTTCTTAGACATATTAGTATAGTTTGCTCTACCTGTCAACTGAAGAATGCCGCGACCAATAAATTTAGGACCATCGCCAACTTGAGTATTACCTAAATTCTTGCGTCCTTCATAAAGAGTACCAACAGGTTCAAATCGATTACCGACATCTCTCTTGTTCCATTTAGAGCCTAGTTCTTTGTCGTATCTGAGTTCTCCGCTTTCGACGCCGACTTGTCCAAGAAATGCAGCAATCCGTCTAGGGGTATCGATACAATAAGAAGGAAAAACTTTATTAAAAGCATTTGTATATACCTCTAGTTTTTCAGGTCTTATATTAGGATATATTTTCTTCAACTGATCTTTTGTTATATTCATCTGTTTGTTTTTCCTGTTTGGTGAAATAGGCATTGATATTAAATTTTTTCAATAATCTAAAGAATCTTTTTGATTCTAAACCTAAAAATCTCATTGCCTCTCTTTTAGTTTGTGTAGCTGAAACAGCATATTTTAATAATGCGTCTTTTACTATATAATTAGTACTTCTCCAAACAGGAAACCCATGTAAAGGAAATCCAATAGCTTTATATCCTAATTCTAACTTTAAAGCTATTAATTCTTCTAAAGTTAAATTATTTAACATTATTTCAAAGTATTCATTACTTCTTTTTTCTTCTCTTAATACTTTACTAATACTATAATCTTTACAAGTATTTTTATAATTATTCTTTTTCATTATTGGCAACTCCTAATATAGCATATCCTGCTATATCTCTCCAAGGAGATTCACCAAATGCATCTTTTTTGTTGGCTATTCTAAATAATTTATCTATTACTCTTATAATAGCAAGAGCGTCTGTATATTGATGTGGTTTAATACCATCTGGATATAAGACGCTCAAGATTTTATAAGATTCAGCAAACGAACTACCGTATGCAGCATTTTTTTCATCTACTAAACTGCCTATTTCTTCACCAATTAGCTTATATGTTTTGTGGCTCATAACTAACCACTATAACACAATTAAGCTTCTTGTGTAGCAGTTTTCTTTTTCTTATCTTTTTTGTCTTCTGTAGTCTCAGTCACTTTTAAACCTAGCTCCACATTTGAAGATTCTGTAGAAACAGCTTGCTGAACAACGCTTTCAACGACTACTTCTTTTTTTTCAACTGATTTTTCAACTGGTTTAACTTGAACAGCAACTTGTTGTTTTTGTTGAGCTAAACTTTGTCTGTATAATTTTTTACGTTTTGCAGGATTCATGTTTATATTCCTTTTTAATATTTAGATTTAACTACAAATTTTTGTTGTTGTACTTTCTGGTTATGCTTATTATGCTGGCTCTTCAATTGGTTGTTCTAATCCCGGTTCCGGTGGCGCTGCCATTTCTCCACCAGTCGGTGGTGCTGATGCTTGTAACTCTGCATCTAGTTTTGCTTTCTCGGCTTCATATTCAGGAGTTGTGGGTTCCTCCGGGGTAGCTTGTAATTCAGTTTCAAACTTGTCAAAGTACAATTTAACATTTGTTATTAAATATCTGTAGAAAATATCTCTATCTTTTTCGTCTGAAAGGAGTGAAAATGTTTCTAAAATTTGTTTTTGAATTTTCTTGAATGTTTCCAAGGCAAAGTTTCTACCAGTTAAGTCTTCTCCTTCTACTGGTTGAAATGCATTCATTGGATCATTTTGTTGCTGCTGTTCTTTATCTTTTTTATCCTTGTCAATATCAATAAACTTAGGATTCTTTTCAGGAGTTAATTTTACGTCTACGCCATCTTCTTCTTCTAATTGTTCTTGTGGTTCTTCCTGTGGAGCAACATCACCCGTTATTTCGTCGTCTACTCTAGAATATAAATCTGCTGTAGACAATAAATTTTGTATACCACGTACTATGTGTGCTTTGAAGGATGTGCGTTGTGAAACGTCTGTTTTTAAATCTTTATATCCGACTTCTAGAATTGGAACAATGCTATTTAAAAGTTTCTCTAATGCATTAAGACCTGTAGAATTATGTTGAGTAGTGTCTTGTTTTTCTCGCAATACTTTACGAATTTCTCTACGTAATCTTCTAAAGTTTTGATTTTCTAGACGTAGTTCTTCTCTTTGTTTAGATTTTAACTGTCTCAAAACATTTCGTACATATTCTCTTAATACTTGCACATGTTCCATCTTAATATCTCCTTAAGCTTCTACGTTTAACTATCAGTGGAGCACCAAATCCTGTAATTGCGCCCCCCATACCAGCCGCCGCCATTTCCTTTACTTTCTTCTTTTTACGTAATAAATTATACTTTTCTTTTTTACAGGATAAAACTTCACTAATTATATCATTTATATCAAAAACATTTTCATTTAATTGCTCAATTTCTGATTTGTAATTTAGCAAACTTAATAATTTACTAACTGGCTCGTAACTACCATTAAATTTATATACAATATTATCAAAAATAAATGTAAAACCATTATTAGTAGAGCTTAGGGCGTCCGCTTTTTTAAGATTTCTTATTTCGTTCTTTAAAATGTTTTTAGTATCACCGTCCGTTATATTACCTATACTCTTAATAGCTGAATCAATATCTTTGCTAATACTTACTAAATCTTTATTTTTAGTTAATAAAAATAAGCTTTTCATTCCTTTTAGCATATCTACAGCAAAATTATTAATTATAAGCTCTAATGGATAGATAGACTTTTTTATAATAGCTTTTTTACTATTTGGGTTAATTATATTTTCTTTTATATATTTTTTATCTTTGTCTTCTAATTTTTTAGAAATATCAACTATAGATATTCCACCGACCCCCATAACAGTTTTAGCAATAGCAACTTTTAACATGGGGTCTACATTAATTTTTTTATGTTTTAAAATAGTGTTTATATAAGCGATAACTCTTGCTAACATAAAATCATCTATAGAAGATTCGTCTGTTAAAGATAACTCTTCGTTATTTATATAACTGTTAGTAGCAGATAATAAAGAATCAATTTTATTTATCGCTGTATTTAAAGGAACCTTATCAGATAAAGAAGATAATTTTTTAAAAGCTGATATTTCATTGTGATTAGAATCTGAATTCTTATCGTCTTGGGCAGAGTTGATAATTTTTTCTAACTTATTAGATCTTTTAGACACATCGGAAGAATCAGCAGGTATTTCTTTACCTGTTGCATAATCTATTTTTTTATATTCATTATGATTTAAAATAAAAGTTTTTGTATCATAATTTATCATTTCATTGTTACTATGATCCATTATTTGAAAACCAAAATAATAAATATATCTTTTTTCTTCTTGTTGTAAATTATCTGTATCTGTTTCTTCAAATAATTCTTTTTGTTGCTCATGACTAATATATGTATTTATTATTTTTTCAAAACTATTAATTGCATTTTTCAACGACAAACTTTTATCTTTATCAGATATTTTATTTTCTATTTCAGCTGCTGTAATACCACCAGTTTTTTTATCTGATGAATTGATAATTGTTCTTGCCTTGCCGTCAACAAAGGAAATAAAAACTTTTTGTCCTGATAGCTCTTTTGTTTTTTTTAAACTAACATCGCAAGCGGAAGTTAAAATTTCTTTTATTTTAGAAAAAGTTAATTCTTTTTTAGTTTCTAAACCGCTCTCTAAAATAGTTTGTGACATGGGTTATACCTTTTTTCCACCATTATAAACCGTATAAGCTTCTGAATCTTGCTTAAGCGACGGCACACTATTAACGTGTCTAATAAACGGCACTTGTACAATATTACCGTTAACACTACCAGTTAATTCATTAGGATCAATTTTTATTGTAAAATCTCTTGCCATTTATTTTTTAATAAATCTGCGAATTAATTCTTGATATATAACATCTTCTCTTTTATTAAAGGCGTCTTTTAGCAAACGCTCTTTTTCAGTAAATAATTGAGGATATGGATTTTTATTTTGCTCTTGCTTTAATTCTTCTTTTATTTCTTGCGGACTTTCTTCTTTCATATAATCTCCTCTTCCCAAAGCTGCTTTTACATGTTCTTTAGCTTGTAATTTTGCCTTTTCTTTAATAGTTAATGGTTTTTTTGTTTCATTCTTTTTTTCACCAGCAACTTGAGCGCCTATAATTCTTTCAGCAGAAGATTTAGAAAGATCAGGATTTTTTTGTTGCACTCTTTTTACTTTACCCGCAAAAGTTTTTGGTTTTTTACCTTTACTTTTCTTTTCATTTAACATTTTGTTTTTCTCCGATTTTTTCATGTCTGTCCAATCTCTAAAAATCATATTTCCGCGCTCAAAAGCATCACGTTCCATTTCTCTTAACTGCGGATTCTTAGAAGCATATGCAGGATCTTTTGTCGCTGACAAATCGATATTATCGTTCATACCATGTAATTTTTGACAGTGATGCACTAGTTCATGTGAAAAAGAACGAATTATATCTTTACCGTGTCTATCAGTTATAAATAAATGTATTTCTTCCTTTTGCGGATCGTAATATCCTGTTTTTCCTAATAAATCATTTGCGTTTTCTTGATCTTCTTTTAAGAATAAACGCGGAGGTCTATCTAACACAAGTTCTTTTTTAGCATAATTATAGAACTCTTTTAGATATTTTTTAAGATCGTCGTAACTAATGTTTTCTAGTAATAGGTTCATAAAATGAAAAAAACTACTTATGCGCTATGTCATAAGTAGTTTCTCACATCTTAAATTTCTATTTTAATTAGATTATTTGAATATGTATAACTGTTTGATTTGATTGTTTTTCTTGTTTATTTTGCGGCATTTGTTCGTAATATATAGGCAATTCTAAATGTTTTTCAATTGGTAGATCTTTTTCTTTCTTTAGTTTTTCAGCTATGGCTGGGAGGAACATATCAAACTCCTTATGGGCATAAATACCCATATATTATTTAGTCCTACCAATCTTCAAACGTCTTGATGTGGGTAATACGTTCTTTAACGTATAAGCTTTTTTGAGGAGGCATATCACCAAATATATTTGGATATTTAAACAACCATACTTCTTTATATCCATCAAGACCAGTTTCTGGGGTATTATTAGTTAATATGCCATATGCAAACATTTTATCATTTTTATTGTCAATAGCAACTTTAACTAAATCTCCCTCTTTCATGCTAGCACCATAGATTTTTTGTAATCGTTTCCAAGGGCATCAGTGATTTTTGGAAAGTGTTCTGGGTGTTCTACCATCAACGCTGCTAGGAAATCGTGTTTTGAAGCAACAGACATTTTAGAAAAAACATACACTATACTGTCTACATCTTTATTGCTTAGATGATCTGGCATTAGAATTCGTTTTTGCATGTGGATCGTATGGCTCCTCGTAGGAAAACTTCTTTGCTTCTGCGTACTTACCCAACTGTCTCCATAGAGTAACAGTCCTTTGGCAATCTGTCAACGCTGTATGTGCCCTGCCTTTAAACTTTATATTAAAATGCTTGCACATGCTGTCCATTGAAGATGATTTCATAATTCCTTCGTTAACTAATTGAGAACCCATGTGTTTAGTGTCTAAATAGCGAGGAAACATTGGTCTATCAAGGCCATATCTTTTATAATGTTTAGTAATAAATCGTAAATCAAATATAAGATTTTGTCCAAGAAGTAGGTCGCTTTTTTCCCAAATATGATTTAATGGGTTAAACATATCTTTAAAACTAATTGAATGTTTCCATTTTTCTTCTGTATAGCCATTAATTTTTAATGCTTCTGGACTAGCAGATTTAATATTGTATGGCCGAATATTACATTCATATTCTGCTAGAGATTTTATATCTCCGAAATCTTCTTGTTGTAGTTGCACTACTCCAATTTGAATAATTTCATGCTTTGACAAGTCTAGACCTGTTGTTTCGGTATCAATAACTGTAATTCTCATTTAAAATCTTTCTAAATAGAACTTCCATTGTTCAGGAATATTTTTTTCTAAATTATATTGTCCATCAGTTATTTCTTGAATATATGGAAGTCTATTTGGTTTCTTCGGTAATTTAAATAGCTTGAAACCGGTTTCTTTTACAGTTTTATCGCCTTTTTTCTGATTGCAGGCATAACAACAGGCAACAACATTATCCCATACTGTTTGTCCACCGTTTTTCTTTGGAATAACGTGATCGATTGTAAAAGTAGAAAGAGAAACGTGTAAATGGCAGTATTGGCATTTACCTTCATCACGAATCCAAACGTTTCTACGAGAAAATCTTACAGAATTTCGTTTATTGCCAATATAACCTTTTTTAAAAACTATAACTGCCGGAACTTTAAATTCTGTAGAAGGCGACCGGACAGTGCAATTATATTCTTCAACAGTAAACGCCTTATTAGAGTAAACCAGCGTAATAGCACGCTCCCAAGTTACCACTCCTAAAGGTTCATAATTGGCAGATAAAGCAAGAACTTTCATATTTAAAGTCTCCATTTATCTGCCAATCATACATTTATTTGAACTAACAGTCAACTAGTTTATAATTGTATGTTAGAAACTGAATCTTTTTCTGAGGACTTATCGTTGATTTTTAAATCTTTAGAAAAAATTTCATTTATATGACCACATATATCGCATGAAAAAATAGGAATTGGAACAAATGTATCTTTACCTTCTTTTGAAACTAGGGCTGAAATTCTTTTAATTACAAATACCTGCTTAAATGTTTCGTTGTCACAACTTTCACATGAATAATTTACAGCGTTTTGTATTTCTGCTTGTGAATAACTCATAAAGCCTCCTTATAGACTCATTACTATCATACCACAAAAAGCAAGCAAAAGTCCTATTAATTTATGTCCATGTAATTCGTTAGACATAATAAAAAATGCTGTCGCATACCAAGCTGCATGAAAGAAAAACGTTTGGAATACAGAAGTTACTGTTAGTGGCAACATTCTTTCTTTTAGTTGATAAGCAAATATAGAAGCACTAATAAAACTTGTTAAATATGACCAATACCATTCGGTATTTCCAGAACGGATAGATTTGGAAAGAAATGCTGCAAATATTCCGTTACTAATCAGACATAGTGCCACTATTGCTATCTTTATGTTATTATTCATTTATTTTACACATGTCGTATTGTATGACTATCTTTCTTATGCCTTCTAATCTGCTATTTTTGTGTCCATCTTTTAATACAGACCAATATGCTCCACGGTTTAGGATAATTTTACCATGTCTTTGTATTTGATTAGCTAAAATACCTATTCCGCATTTTAAATTTATGTATGGGTCAAATGTAGTTTTTCTACTGTCATTCTCTTCAAACTGTATATCTTGCGTCCAATTAAAATCGCATTGGGAATGCCACATTGTATCTGCATAACCTAATTGTAATAAACCTTCTGCACAGGTATATTTATTTGTTATTGGATCTATACCTAAGCTTGGTTGTGGAAACCTTGCTTTTGGATTATGACCACTTTCGTACCAAGACATTGCTGCAATAAGTTGTCCCCATACATTTACTTTTTGATCACGGTTCAAATTATAAAAATTAGGGCAAAAGAATTGCATATCTTTTACGTTATCAAATGAATCATAATTTCTATATATTTGTTGAAACGTATGCTCACTCCATTTAATTCGCTTTGGATTTTTTTGTTCCCATAGCAGAGGTTTCATAATTGGTGCTGGTGAAACACTCATAAACAAAAAGCTTAAAGCAATTATTATTTTTTTCATATTAATTTATGTCTCTTTGTAATGTATTTTTATAACGCGGCTCCTGTTTTATTGGTGGATTTACCCAATAGGACGTAGCTACTTTATAAATAACAAAAAGAGATAATACGGTGACGCAAACTGTTATAAAATGCTTTGATAATTTGATTAAACCTTGTAATTGTTCAGAATTCATGTTTATACCTTATCTTCATTAAAATAGTCGCTTAAGTTCATTTTAAGTCTAATAATGTTATTATACGTATAATCTCTTGTATCCTTTATATCCTCTCCTTTAAACCAAGTTACTGTATACAAATTTAAAAATGTGTCTTGCTCCGATTCTACAATGTTTGTTATTAGTCCAAACATTATACCACCGTCAACAGTTTGTGCAAGCAGCAAATCGCCTATTTGATGTTCCATTATTCTTTTATTACGCTTAATACTTCCAGCTGATCATCATAGAAATATAACGGGTCTGCATCTTCATCATATATGATTTCTACGTAATAATCTCCTGTTTCGTTATTTGCATCAATAAAAGTAACATACCCATAGATATCTAAATCCCCACGGGTACGTACAAAATCGCCAACTTTTACATAACAAGGTCTACGAAGAGGCATAATATATAAATAGTTTATAAACAAAAAACCCGCCTTTGATAGCGGGTAATTTATTTACCAAGAAGCTTAAATTATTTTACTATGTTCTTAATTTATCAATATGTTTAGCTATAATTTGCACGGCGCGGTCTACATCTTTTTGATTTTTTTCCCCACTATACGCATTAGCCTTCATAGCATCTGCCACACTTTTTATTTTTTTATATCACCGCCAGCATATTTTAATTGATTTTTAACATAATCAGATAAACCCCATTCTCCACTATGATTGCCTTCACGATCATGTATAATACTTCTAATACCAGCATTAATCATTTCTTCTGGTGTGACAGCATCGGCTTTAGCTTGTAAACGTCTTCGCTGTGCTTTTATTTCTTCGTCTGACATACCACCAGTATATTCTTTTTCTTCCTCAGACATTTGCTGCAAACTTTCACGAATCAAACCGCGCAAAAACTGTTTTGTTAATTTCATTTTCTAGTTATCCTTTCCGCTATCCAAAATGGTAATATCATACAAAATAATATAAAAGCTTTAAAACTATTTTTCATTTTCCTGTTTCATTTCTTGCAATACTTGATTTATTATTTCTTTTAGTTTTATTTGTTTTTTATTATAATATTGTTCCAAAAGTCTTTGTTGTTTAAATTCAGCTGCTAAAGCGGAATATGCAATACTATGAATAAAATTAACAATTTTTTTGCCATCATAACCACCATGTTTTAATAATTGATTTACCACTAGTGGCTTAAAGTCAGTTGGACTTTGTGATTCTTCCATTTCAGACCATTGCGGCACATCACCAAAATATTCTTTTTCTTTTGTAATATAATAATTTATTAATTCTTGTAGACCATTTTGAAAAGCTAAAAAGGCGTTTTTTCCAACTTCATATTGACTTTTACGGTTACCTTTTTGTTTTCTAAGATCATTTAGCTTTTGTATATCAACAGAGATTTTTGCTTCATCATCGGCAACTGTTTCAGCATCTTGGGTAGTAGCAGCAGTTTTTTTCAAAAAAGTTAATTTTATAATATTTAAATTTTTTTGTATTTGCCCTAGTCTTGCTTTAAGATCCTGTGGAGGTTTCACTTTGAACTTAACTGGCATGTCCTCCTGCCCGCCAGCAGCATAATGTAACGTATCGTATTTATTAGGATCGCTAATATCGCCTATCTTAGCTTTTAAATAATTTGCTACCTCGGGGCTACCGATAGGAACTGCCACGGTTCCACCGGCATCAGGGTTTTGTCTTGTTGCTGCCACCTCACCAAGTATACGTACTTTGATCATAATATATTATACCAACCTTATATCTTCATTTTTCAAGAAATCTAAAAATTTTTTTTCCACATATCCCCGGAATGGGCACATCCATAAATAGGCAGGACCAACAAATAAGTCCACAAAATAATTGAATGTTTCGCTATAAACCACTCCATAACGTTCCTTTTCGCAACGCAGACTTTCACAATAAGCTTCAAACTCCCAATATGCACGAAAGGTGAAAAAAGCAGGCAGGGGCAAAAGTAAATAAGATAAATAGAAAAGCATTCCCCACCTTGCTGCTTGACGTAGATGGACACGTTCATGTCTCAGAACATCCGCTCCTATGTCGGTTCCAATCAGGTCACGGGGCATATAGACGCAACCAAATGCGGTTGTTATAAACCGTGTCATGAAATGGGGATTCCAAAAACGCATAAGTGAAAGGTGATAAAGAAAGAGCATGAAGCGGTTTCCCTCTTTTTCGATAACACGAAAACCGGGAAATTCTTCTTCTATTTCGGCAACCAAATTATAGTATTTGTTTACAGGAGATACAGATTTCATGAAAAATCCTCTAGAAATATACAGGCGTTTATAATAATTAGAGGTTTTCATCGCTTTCAGCGAAAGATTTATTCAACCAAAGTAATTCATGAGGGTACGCCATGTATTCTTTCCCACTATTAAGGGAATGAACCATATACCAACAGTTTTCAAGTAAGCCAAGATTTTTATCTACAACAACAGCTAAATCCTCCCGACGCTTGATGATATCGACTCTTACAAGCGCACCAACTGGAATATTTAGACTGTCCAAAACAGATTTTTTGTAGCCCATGAATATAATTAGTCTCTCGGGACTAATATTATTTCATAAGGGAACACAGGAATGTTTTTATTTTCCCGCATAGAATAAACAAGATAAAAACATTGTTCATCTATGTATTGCAAGTCTTCTAGGACTATTGCTAGCCCACCATCACCATTGTCTATCCTAATTTGTACAAGATCACCAACTTTAAAATCAGGAAACATCTCACGGGTCATCATATTTTCCGCTCAATACTTTTATTTCATACCCATAACGGAAAGTTTTTGGTGGTCCAACCCCGTCAACAAATAACATTCCATAAATTATTCCTGCTCGGTTGGGATTGTCCATGTCAACTCTACCCCACTCACTAGTTGGAACATAATCAAGAATCATTGCAAGGCGTTTTGTGGATGGGTCCATGACGAGCGCACCGATTGGAATAGGTTTATGTAGATTCTTGTTTTCCACTTAAAACCTCTAATTCATAAGGAAACATGAGTATTTGCGTGTCTAAATCCATTATGTATACCGTGTAAGAAATGGAACCGGCTTTATCGTGAAAGACTCTTTCTAATACTATTCCAAGATATGAGTTTACACTGCGTACATGTATACGCACTAGGGAGCCAATAGGAACGTCCTTGTCGTCTGCCTCTGCCACTCAATTGTTTTCCCAACAAACTGTTTATAATCAAATCTACGGCCTTTCTAAAACATTTTAACGCTTTACCTCTATACTAATTAGTAACAGGAATGACAATTTGCTATTTGCTACGGATTTCCTCATAGTAATCGCGTAACTTTACTGCATCTTCTTCGCTGATAAGCATTTCTTTGTCTTGGTCGCTCCATTGAACCAAATATGTAATAAGCTTATTTTGATAATAAATATAAGGTCTTACCTCGACAATCCAACCAATAATTGGTCGAATGTTGTCCTCCCTGTCTTCATCGTCATATGGATTAATATATGACTTGCACATGAGCAGGTCGCCAATCTTGTATTTTGGAGCTATTTTCATTAGATTCCCATTTCCTTTCTCTTTTCTAGGAAAAGATTTCGTGTTAAATATGCGCTTTCGCAATTAACAAACCCTGCACAATCCTTATCGCTCCAATGAATGAAATAGCCGTTTAAATCTTTTGCAGTTATCCAACCAATAACTAACTTCATGTTATGCACACTTTTATCCATATCGGGATATATTTTTTCTCTACACATAACAAGGTCACCAATTTGAAGATTTTCCATTTTTTTCTCCGAGGATTTTTTTAGTATACCGCATTTTTTAGACATTTCAACCCCTATATAAAAAACGAAAAATTCCCATTTTTGGTCCGGAATTTATTCACGACCATAGCGCGTTTTATGGCATACATTAATTCTATGGCAGACATACTTTCCGTGTTTTGAAAGGGACTACGGGGGGGAGGGGGAGTCCTCCCCCCAGCCGATGGTGAATGCCCTTGCGCTTTTCTTTTCAAACTCTTTCTTTTGAAAGTATTTAAGGCTGCTGGGCAAGTCAAACATGACGGCTTGGCCTACCTGCTTGAACAATCTATCCCATGTCTCGTCTGGTTTAATCCCATCCTCGATTGCCAATCCAGCATGAGCAGCAACACAACCATAAGCAGTAACGACACAGAGCAATGCCTCAACAGGATCATCAGGGTCTAACCGCAACAGGAGAGGAACCTTATATGTCATTTCCTTTCCGGTGAAACTCCACAGGTCATTCAGTCTGCTAAGGGTTAGCTTTGCTTGGTGTAGTTCTTTTCTCATTAGTACCCCACAGCCAAACCAAAATAAAGCAGGGCAGCTGTGCCAACCACAAAGAAGATTGCCATACCAGTTGCATGCACAATATAGTTCAGCTCCTGCAAATCGATATCCTTTATCTTATTCATTATTGTACCCCCAGCTTCGTCAGCGATTGGTGTGCGAGAATATGAGTCTTTGCCTTGTCTAGATACTCCTCAATCTTATCATCCTCCCACCCCATCTCACGCAACACCTTACGATGCTTCTCCCACTTCTCGTCTAACTCACGCAAATATTTAAGATGGTCCATTAGTTTAGTTTTCCCTTTCCTTAAGGATAGCACAGTTATGATTATACAGCAACATACGGGTAAGGTCTGCAATATTGGCTAAGTCATCTGGCAGCTTTCCGTCCACGCTATAATGCGTCATAAGGATGCGCCTATTCTTTTCAGCCATTGCGTCTATCTCCTCACCGCTGAGAACCTTGCGTTCGCGCATTAGTTTAGTTTTCCCTTTCCCATAATCTGTTCTGTGATAAGCTTCTGCGCTTGATAAAGGTTCTCCTGATACAGTTTGCCCTTTGGCATTGTACGGTCCAACGCTTCCTTTACAGCATCCATTGCGGCAACCATTGTATTTGCCTGCTGCTGCGTGATTTGGATATTCACACCCTTTGCCTTGCCCATATTAGTGAACCTCGTAGGAAGCGAGAACCGTGTCAATCTGCTTAAGCGTGTCCTGATACTTTGCCAGCACAGCGGCAATCTCAAACAGCGCAGCCTGACAATCAACCTCGGCAGCGTTCATCGTGTAGCAAACACCGTCAAGGTCAGGCTTAACAGGCTCAGGCTGCGGCTCAGGAATATCGACAATCTCGAAATGCGGGAGAACGCTCCGCGCAGCATCAACGGCAGCAATAGAATCAGCAGGAGACTTCCAGCTTTCATCATTCAGCAGCTTTTGAGACTCGGCAATCTCCTCATAGAAAAGGTGGCAATCACAGCAGTAGGTATCAGGCGCAACAGTGGTGTTAGGGCAACCGTCGCTGACAGCATCCTTGCAGGGAAACAGGTTCAAGGGGTTTTCGTTGGTCATGGCGTTAGTATCTCACAGGTTCGGGTTAAGGTCAAGGAATCTTTTTTCTAGTGTCACCCAAGCGTGACAGTCACCTTCATAACCTTCAGTCCCTTGGGATTCTGCCCGCGAATATATTTCTTCATGTTGGCAATGTGATTCTGCCCATATTCGCTATCGTTATAGATGTATTCAACAACATAACCACGCTTAAGTACCTCAGCGAGATGTGCCCTTGTGTCGGCATGGTTATTAATCATCTTATACATTGCCTTCTCGGCACCATATTCGCTATCGTAAATGATGGCATCCTTGAACGAACCAAGGTTCAGCTTTTCCTTAAGGAACCGCTTGCCATTGCCAACCACATAGACCGTCCGCTTGTTCGTGTTGTTCATGGTGAGTAATATAGGTGAGGACAGGGAAAACGGCAACTGTAACTTTCGCGTTACGTCACAGCAGGGTGACACTTGAAAAAAGCGGGGCCGGGGTCTGTCAAACCCCTTTACATTATCGCAGAACCTTGTCCGCCATGTATCGGATGCGATCGGCAATCGCTGCCTTATCTGGACGCTTATCTATGCCATTGTTTGGAATGTAAGCGTACACCGTTCCATGTTTGCCCATTGCATAATGTCTGGGATTGGGTTGCATATTTGCCTCATACAGCAACCACGAAATATCTTCCATGATTTCGATTTCAGTTTTCATTGTCTACCCAATGCCAGTTAGGGGGAGGAGCAAGATCCACAAGGTCAACAGTGTGAGACAACACATAAGGTCGAATCTCTGACAGGGAAACATCCCCACGCTCAACCTCGTGCCCATACACAATCGCTTCCACAATATCGTCAGCAGATGGAGCGGAGGAAGTGAAAAAATACTCCCAAGCGTGGCGGGTGATAGCCCAACCATAAACGGTCACAACCTTGCCAGTATCGTTATTGCGAAGTTCACGGGACATTATGTTTTCCTTTAGAAGTCGAAAAAGAAACGGGGGAAAGTGTAAAGCTTCAACGTGACAGGACAACGCACCACAACATCATCAATGTCATTGATTGCAAGGAAAATGAAAGGGTCACCGCTGAAACCATGCACAGTCTGTCCAAGAACAGGCGTCATAATCAAACCTCCTCCGTGTCAATGATGGTGTAACCGTAAGACTTCAGAAACGCCGCGATACGCTCGGCGTGACCCTCACCTTCTGCCCAAACGCGAGCAGGCTCACCGTG
>Ga0194134_10000214_pt1 | contig 87913 bp, 83 predicted proteins | sample TA2KigOff0mmetaG_FD_148602 | JGI IMG/M metagenome (GOLD analysis project Ga0194134, IMG submission 148602) | Freshwater microbial communities from Lake Tanganyika, Tanzania - TA2015056 Kigoma Offshore 0m | ecosystem: Environmental > Aquatic > Freshwater > Lake | place: Tanzania: Lake Tanganyika...
CCTTATCCAGGAAGGCCACGTCCTTGTGGACGGCAAGCGGCCCAAGGCCGGGCTGCGCCTGAAGGGTGGGGAGGCCGTGGTTGCCACCTGGCCGGCCGCTCGCCCCTACGAGGTTGCTCCGCAGGATATGGGGCTGACGATTCTCCACGAGGATGACTCCTTGGCAATCGTCCAGAAGCCTCGCGGAGTCGCCACCCATCCGGCGCCAGGCTCGTGGGAAGGCACGCTGGTTCATGGGCTGCTGCACGCACTCGACGGTCTGTCGGGCATCGGGGGCACCTTGCGCCCGGGCATCGTCCATCGCCTCGACAAGGACACTACCGGCCTACTGGTGGTCGCGAAGAACGACGCAGCCCACTTGGCCCTGTGCCGGGCTCTGCAGGATCGTCGCATCAAGCGTACCTACATGGCGCTGGTCCACGGCCGTCCGGCAGCGGCAACGGGAACCGTTGACCGAGCGATCGGCCGCCATCCCGTCGACCGCAAGCGCATGGCCATTCAGGAAGGCGGCAAGCGTGCCGTCACGCATTACACGACGCTGGAAGCCTTCCGCGATGCGAGTTTGCTCGAACTCGAACTCGACACGGGGCGCACGCACCAGATCCGCGTCCACATGGCCAGCATCGGCCATCCCGTCATCGGAGATCCAGTCTACGGACCCGCGACACGATCAAGCCCGATGCGGCTCGAAGGCCAACTACTCCATGCCGTCCGCCTGGCGTTGGCACACCCTGTTGACGGCCGACCCATGCAGTTCGAAGCCCCCCTTCCGGAGGACTTCGAGCGGGCACTAAAGCTGGTGCGACAGCGCGGCTACTGGCGCGGCTGATTACTGGGCGCCCGAGAGGCGAGCGAAGGCCTTGGCGCTGATGTCCGCAACGACCTCGCTGGCCGCCTGCTTGAGCAAGGGGTCCTTAACATCTTCCAGGGCCTCGTCGAGTTCCTGCAGATGCTCCACGATGGCCTTGCGCTTATCGGCGCTGACCGGCGCGGCGGGCCCTGCCAACCAGTCCTCGACCGGCCGCAGGTGCTCCTTGAAGGCCTTGCCCGGACGCCCGAAGAGATAGGCATTGTCCGGCTCCGAAATCGCCGACTTGTCCGCGTGGGCGACCATTGCCCGGTGAATCACCTTGCGCAGGGCCTCGGACTCAGTGCGGACATCCTTGGCCGCATCAGAGGGCAGATCCTTGACCCGTGCATCAATGTCCGCGTAGGCCTCGGTCAGACTACGGAGCGTACGTCCCAAGGCCTTCTCGTCCTTGGCCTTGCCGAGTGCCTCGTCCAAGGCCTTGCGATCCGCGGCCAGCTTGTCCTTGGCGTCCGCCACAGCCTTTTCCTGAACGGCAATCTGACCCTTGAGCTCGTCGACCCGGCCCTGCAGGCGCTCGAGTACATCCGCGGACGCCGCCTGGGCGGAAGGGTCCAGATCAGCCAGACGCTTGGCAGCGGCCTCGAGGTGGTCCGCCGCCTCGGAGGTCTTGGCCTTGCGATCCGCAAGACCCGTAGCCTTGGCCTCGGCAACCGACAACAGGCCCCGGGCCGACCGTGTCGCGTCGGCAAATGCCTTGCCGGCCTGCGCACGCGCCTTATCGAGGGTATCGCGGCGGGCCATCTCGGCCTTGGCCGCCTCGGCGGCATCCTTCGCTTGCAGGGTGCCGGCAAGAAGCTTGATCATGGCACCCGTGCGATTGGGATCGCGCGCCTCGGGCGAGATCTGCACCTTTTCGCCGCGCTCCTTGCGGGGCGCCTTCTCGGCCGGGGCGGGGGCCTTGGGCGGCTGGCCCGCCTTGGGTTTCGGCTGGACGCTCTCGGGACGATCAATCTTCGGCATGGAAAACTCCTCGGGGGGAAAAGGAGAGCAGGGTTCGGACCGACAAGGGCCACCTTAATGTATCGTGCCCCAAAAGCGGGAGGAGGTTGCGCCTGCACCAGCTGCAAATCAGCGGATTTGACAGCAAATGAACATGTTTAACCCGAAATTAACCACTTACGAGGTGGGCCGTACCGTCGGGATGCAGCCACGCGTCCACGACCGGGGGTTCCCCGCGATCAAGCGGGCGCGGCAGTGCGTCATCAAGCCTGCAGGGCCACCACAGGGCCTCCGGTGCCACACGGTCGGGATCCGGGGCACCGGGGCGCAGGACAAGGTCCTCCAAACCCGCCAGACGCCGCAATACCGGCAAGGCAAGCAAATCAAGACCCGCAGCGAGTCCCCAGGGATCCAGGGGGGTGACGAGGACGAGACGCGCGCCCTGCCTGACCACCCAGGACGGTCCCGACTCGCCGGGCAAGTCCAGCACGCACGTGCCGGCACCGAGACATGGTTGCAGGCGTCTCGCCAGGGCCTCGGGATGCCGGGCCGGCATCATCAGCAGATCGACGAGTTCGACCGCCGCCTCGACCCGACCCGGCAAATCGGCGTCATCGGGTCGGGCCCATCCGAGCCGCAGGGGAGGGTGGGCATATTCGGCCATCATGGCGTGCAACCAGGGCCCTCGGTCCTCGGGGGCCGCTCCCGCGCCATCACAAGCCGAGGGGTTGACCTCTCGGTCCGTCACGAGAAGCGTGGCCACGCGCGGCCGGGGCAAGACCATGACCTCGCCCCAGCCTGCGCGTGCCAACTGGGCAAGGGACTCGGCAGACAGGCATGTGCCTGCCGGAAATATCGCGTCCCCGGCGGCCCGTTCCTCACCTGCCTGCCGCACGAAGGAACCGCGCGAGGGCGCCACGCGGGCCAGCCATTCGTCACCCTCACGGACAACGAACGCACTGGGCAGAACCACGTCGGCCCCATCTGGCAACGGATCTCCCGCACCCACCTCACGCACGTGCCCAGCGGCAAGACGCGCGGAAGCCCTCGGAGCAGGCAACAAGCGCACGGGAACGGTATCCAGATCCTCCGTACGTGCAGCGAAGCCGGCACACGCGGCCTCATCCCGGGCAGGCACGGACAAGCGCGCCGCTACCGGCACAGCCAGCACGCATCCCGCCGCCTCATCGAGGGGCACGGACAGGGGTGGCGGCAGGACCAAACCTGCCGCCCAGTCCCCGAATGCCTCATCACGGGTCGCCCCGGGCAAGGACCTGTGGCCGACCGTCATCCCCGCGTCGCGAGCAGGCTCGGTACGATGTCCCCGAAGCAGATGCCCAGGTCTCGAGCATTACGGACCAGCGCGCTTTCGGGATCAACCGTCTTGATGGAACTGGTCGCCTCGGAGAGGGGAACGGGCACGATGTCCTGACCACGCAGGGCCACCATGTGGTCGAACTGGCCGCGGGCAATCAAGTGCGCGGCCTCGACCCCGTAGCGTGTCGCCAGCACGCGATCGAGGGAGGAAGGCGAACCGCCGCGCTGCACGTGCCCAAGCACCGTTACGCGCGTCTCGACCCCCGTCTCCCGTTCGATGTAGGCCCCGACACGCTGGCCGATGCCGCCAAGACGCCGGATGCCGGCCGCTTCATTCTCCTCGAGCAGGACCACGTCCTCACCGGCAACTTTGGCACCCTCGGCAACGACGACGATGCTGTAGTCCTTGCCACCGGCACCACGCTCCCGCACGAAGGCCGCCACCTTGGCAAGGTCGAAGGGAATCTCGGGCAGCAGGAGGGCATTGGCCGATCCGGCGATGCCGCAGTGAAGCGCAATCCAGCCCGAATCGCGGCCCATGACCTCGACCACCATGCAGCGGTGGTGGGCCTCGGCCGTCGTCACCAGGCGATCGATGGCCTCGGTGGCGGTCTGGATGGCCGTGTCGAAGCCGAACGTCTGGTCCGTGCACGGCAGGTCATTGTCGATGGTCTTGGGCACGCCGACGACGCGGACGCCCTTCTTGGCGAAGGCATGGGCAATGCGCAGTCCACCATCGCCCCCGATGCAGACCAAGGCATCAACGCCGGCCTCGCGCAGATTGGCAACCGCCTCGTCGCTCCGGTCGACCAGAGTCGTGCCGTCCGGGCCCTTGACGGGATATCGGAATGGATTGCCGCGGTTCGTCGTGCCCAGTATCGTGCCGCCACGGGCCGCGATACCCCGGATGGCATCCAGGTCAAGTGGCAGGAAATCCTTGGAAAGCATGCCCTCCCCGCCATCCCTGCACCCGAGCACCTCCCAGCCATAAGTGGCGATGGCGGTCTTGACCACCCCGCGGATCACGGCGTTGAGCCCGGGGGCGTCTCCCCCGCCGGTCAGGACGGCAATGCGCTTGGTCACGTCTGCTAGACTCCTCTTCGTGCCAGTTTACCGCACGAGGAGTGCTGCCCATGGTCGACCATCCGGAAAAGTCCGCCCCGGGCGTCACACTGGACTGGACGGGCCTTCGGCCCGAGGTCGCCGGCACGGAACAGGGTCTTGACGACAATGCCATCTCGGCCATGCGCCACGAGGCCTTACGCGTCTGGGCTGACTTGCAGGCCCGCCAAGGGCGCGGCGCCGACTTCCTCGGCTTTCTCGACCTGCCCGGCACCATGCTCGCCGAGGTCTCGCGGTTGCAGGCGACGGCCGATCGCCTGGCGGCCCTGGGCGACAGGCACATCGTGCTCGGAATCGGCGGGTCCTACCTGGGCGCGGCAGCGCTCGTCCAGGCCCTCGGACACCCCTGGCGCCAAGAACTCGATCGCGAGGCGCGGTCCGGCAGGCCCCGCCTGCTCTTCGAAGGCAACAACCTCGATCCACGTTCGCTCGATGGTCTGCTCGCTCTGATGCCGACGACGCGCCCCGGAAACGTCGCCGAGGACGTGACCGTGAATGTCATCTCGAAGTCCGGGACCACGCTCGAGACGGCCGTTGCCTACAGGATGGTGCGCGAGCGCATGCGGGCGGTCTACGGAGACGAAGCCGCCAGCCGCATCGTCGCCACCACCGACCCGGCATCGGGCCTGCTGCGTGCTCAGGTCGAGGCAGAGGGCCTCGAGTCGTGGGTGATTCCCCCGGACGTGGGGGGACGGTACTCGGTATTCTCCGCCGTAGGCCTGCTGCCGGCAGCCATTGCCGGCATCGACGTGCGTGCCCTGCTGGAAGGAGCGCGTTCCGTCGCCTTGTACAGCCCCGTTGATCCGATGGACCATCCCGCCCTCCTGCATGCCGTGCTTCAGGTCCTGTCGCGGCGAGCCGGTCGGCATCTCTCCGTGCTTTCGTGCTGGGGCCGTGCGCTCGAGGGAATCGGGGGGTGGGTGGACCAGTTGGTCTCGGAGAGCCTCGGCAAGGAAGGTGGCGGCCGTGTGCCGCTGACCATGGTCAATACCCGCGACCTGCACGCACGGGGGCAGCAGATTCAGGAAGGTGCCCCCAACGCCGTCGTGAGCCACCTCAGGGTCGCCCACTGGGCGCCTGATCCCGTCGTGCCCGTCGCCCCCCCCGATCGCGACGCCCTGGATTACGTGGCGGGCCGCAGCCTGGGCGAGATGCTGGATATGGCCCGCCGAGGCACCAGCCAGGCATGGCACGCCGCAGGCAGACCGTCCATGACGTGGACCCTGCCCACGCTGGACGCCTTCCACCTGGGTCAGTTCCTTTACACCTGCGAGCTTTCGACAGTGCTCGAGGGCTGGCTCGAAGGCATCAATCCGCTGGATCAACCCGGAGTCGAGGCCTACAAGAACTACATGTTCGGCCTGCTGGGGCGGCCGGACAAGGCGGAATGGGCCGCGCGGATCGAGGCGGCCTCAAGCATCCCGTCTCGCCTGGTGGCGTTGCCGGGGGCGTGATGCGCCCCGACAGTTCTCCGGCCGCCGTCCATCAACCCTTCGGTCGATTGCCCGCACCCGCGGCATCTCCCTTGCGCCGAAGCCATTCGCGCACGTGGGTGATGGCGGTCGGAAACTGCCGGTACTGGACCCAGTCGAGCAGGAAAATCGGTACGGCCGGGAAGTCGGGATCAATCCGGGCCGCGAAACGCACCCGCGTCCGACGAGGCCCGAGTTCGGTCAGTTGCAACTCGCCTTCGTACTTGCGGAACGTACCCTGCACCCTGTTGTAGGTAAACCGCCAGACATCCTGCTCGAGGCGCGTCTCGTTGATGACCCAGCGCGGCCCGATGGGCCAGACAAGGGCCAGGTACGAATAAACCTGCAGAGTAGGGCCATCGCGACGCTCGACACGACACTTCGTTATATCGAAGATTTGCTCGTAATGGTCAAAGTCCGTATAGGCAGCCCAGACCTCCGCCACGGGCGACTCGATGTCGCCAACGACCTGAAAGCGCTTGACCGGCGCGTCGGCACGCTCGACCTGTACCAGCACCTCGCCAGCCTCAAGGCGAGCCTTCTCGCCAGCCGACAGGGCAGCAACCACACCATCACCGACCCACGGCACGAGACTGGCCGCAAGAACGGGAATCCACGCCATCAGGTCGATTCCTCCACCACGCGATCCACAGGTGCCAGGGCGAGCTTCCAGCCCTCCCAAGGGATTTCCGGCCAGTGCTCCAGCCGTGCCGCCTCGCGCGCACAGCGTGAAGCCTCGTCCAGCATACCGCGCAGGCGCCAGAGATGGGCAAGATTGGCCAAGGCAGCCCGCCGTGCGCCGTCAGCAGGCGCCACGGCAAGGAAGCAGCGTTCGGCTTCAGGCCATTGCTTCCGGCGGGCGCACATGACGCCGAGGCCGACGCTGCCGACTCCGGAATCGCCCCCCGCAGAGGCCGCGCGAGACAGCGTACGTTCCGCCTCGACGTCTAGGCCCGCGACGAGGTGTGCGACCCCGAGGCACGCCGTGGCCCGGACGTGGCCCGTCGAGACCGAAGCAGCGTGCGCCAGACTCCGACGGGCATCCCGAGGATGGCCTGTCAACCATTGGGCGATTCCGATATTGACGGCAATCTCCACCCGGTGCTCGTTGAGCCTCGCCGCCCGGGACAGGGCCTCGAGGGCCTCTTCGGCGTCGCCGTCGGCCAACGCCAGAACCCCCCCAGCCCACCAGCCGGTCCAGTCTTCTGGCGCGTCGTGCTGCATCTGCCGCACCAAGCGCCAAGCGCCCGGACGGTCACCACTGGCTTCGGAAGCCCACGCAAGTGAGAGCGCGACCGTAGAGTCGTAGCCCGGCTCGCCAGTCACGCCCCGGAACGGACCGACACGACGGTTTCCTCGTGCATCCCCCAAGCAGAGTGATTATGGATGGACTCGAGGTTCTCGCACGTCACGGCGAACCAAGTAATTCCGGGCAGGTCACGCGCCCAGAGCGTGGCTTCACGCAACACATCCTCGACGAACCGTGGGTTCTCGTAGGCTTGCTCCGTGATGTGCTTCTCGTCCTCCCGCTTGACGAGCGGGTAAATAGGACACGACCCGCACGCATCCAAGCCGGCAGCCAATTCCTCGATCGAAGGCGAGGCACCCTCGAAACGCAAGCGAGCCGTCACGAGCGACCGCTGGTTGTGTGCCCCATAACGGCTGATGGCCTTGCTGCAAGGGCAAAGCGAAGTCATGGGGACCGTGACCGACACAATGCCGGTGTACGCCCCATCTGCACCGACCTCTCCCTCGTAACGCACCTCGACATCCGTTGGTGCAGACAGGCCCGAGGCCGGAGCCGGCTTGTCGATGAAGTAGCGGAAGGCCATCGTCACCTGCGCGGCAGGTGCCTTCAGACGAGCCCTGACATCCCTCACCAGAGCGCCCATGCCGAGCACGTCGAGCGGCTGCTCGCGGTAGGGCAGCAAGGCCTCCAAGAAGCGGCTCATGTGCGTGCCCTTGGTCTCGGCGGCCAAGGTCACGGTGAGCGCCAACTCAGCTTGAACCGCCTGGCTACCCTTCAGGCCCTGAATCCGCATCGGCATGGCAACCCCAGAGACGCCAACACGTTGCAAGGGCACGCCTCGCGTGTCCGCCGAAGACTGGCAGTCCACCAAGGGAGGCATTAGAGTATCCTTCACTGCAACCAAACTTTCTCACACACAGACAGGCCGACGGGGGCCTGCTTGGCCAATCTCTACAGAACATAGACAACGCCCCCCCCCGGAGTCAAGAGCCGACGCGATACCTTCGATAACTCTGGCCGTCTCGCGCACGCTGACGAGAATCTGTATAGGTGTCGTCGACCATTTTCCCGCCCCAACACCGGCATCGGAAGCCCTCGCGGGATCCCGATGCGGCGCTGGGCCCTAGTTGAGGCCGTGCGAGTACGCCTCCATGAAAAACAACATCGGAATCGACAGCATAAAGTTGGTCCTCGAAACAAGCATGGCCGTGCGGCCAGCGGCGGCCTTTTCCTCGGCGGTGGCGGGGATGATGCCCACTACCTTCTTTTGGTTCGGCCAGATAAAAGCCCAGACATTAAAAAGCATCACGATGCCGAGCCAGCAACCGACGCCCAGACCTCGCAGGTTGGTCGGGCCGCTGAGCGTCAGGGCCTGAACAAGCAAACCCCTGTGGCCGAGCAGGGCCAATCCAACCAGAACGGTACCCACGGCGGCCCACCGGAAGTAGAGAAGCGCCGTGCGGGCAATGCTGCCTTCTTTGAAGACCTCGGCCTTGGCCTCGGGAGACAAGTTCTTCAGACTAGGAATCTGCACCAGATTAAAGTAATAGAGCAGGCCGATCCAGGTGAAACCGAAAAGCAAGTGCAGCCACAGCAGCACATACTCGCCAAGCAGCGCGCCATCCATCGTCATATCCTCAGAATCTCAGGTCAGGGGGAGGGTAGATAGCCTAGGGAGTCGCCGGTTCGGCCGAGGCTGCTTCGGCCAAGGCCGATGCATCGCCGCTGGCCACGGACTCCGAATCGGTTGCCGTAGGCTCGGAATCGGTCGCAGCCGTCTCACCGGACGCCGTTTCCGATGCGGAAGCTTCATCCGCAACCGGTGATTCAGATGCCTCGACGGCCGGAGTCGACTCTGTGGGCCCCGCAGCAGGAGCCGTCAGGCGGAGCCCGCCGTAGAGGGCAGCTGTCAGCAGCAGGCCCAGGACGATCGTGGTTCCGGGTGTCTCCAGAGGATTCTTCACGTGTAGATGCCTTTCAGGTTGCCGTCCCGTCGGGCGAGCGGCCAGAGGATGTTGTCACAGCCTGCTATTGAGCGTCAAGAACCTGATAGGATGCCGCAGTGCCCGAGCAACGCCACCCGCTGGAAGTCTGGTTCGATCGCTTCGCCACCCACGCCCGCTGGCATCTGGGACGCACCATGATTCCCTGCCCAATTGACCTGCGCCTCGACGAAGCCTTCTCGACCGACTACGGCCCCTCGGGCGGCGAGCAGGAGTTGAGGCACCTCATCGCAAGCTGGGAAGGCCTGCCCGAGGAAGCTATCCTGCCCACCATCGGGGGCACTGGAGCCAATGCTGTGGCGATGTTTGCCCTTGCCGGACCCGAGAAGACCTTCATGGTCCCCGAACCGGCCTACTACCAGTGGCCGGGCCTTGCACGACGCCTTGCATCCCCCCGGCAGGCATGGTCTCCGTGGTCACCTGACGCCCCCGGAGGCAAACACGGCCCACGGGCGTGGTTCGCGGTGAGCCCAGACAATCCGACCGGCCGAGGGGTCCCCTTTGACACGGTCGCAACGTGGCTGCACCCCGGAGACGTGATGGTCGTTGACGAGATCTACCGGGGCGTCCGGAACGACGGCCTCGAGCCTGTCGCGCGCCGCGGCCCCCAATGGGTGGGGATCGGGGCCGTCAGCAAGCGACTGGGGCTGCCCGGGCTTCGCATCGGCTGGATCGCCGCCACGGACAATGGCCTGCGGGAAAGCCTCCACGATGCGCAGGAACATCTCGCGCACAGCTTGCCCGGCGGTGTCGTCCGATGCCTCGTGACCCACTGGGACAAGCTCATGGCTTGGGAGACTCGCTCGAGGGCCCTTGCCGAGGAGTTGGTCGACACCCTCGCGACCCGTATCCCGCGCTTCGCCGACAGTGGCTTCGCCATCGACCTGCCCGAGGCCGGTCTCTCGACGTTGATCCGCGGTAAGGGGCTGACACAGGATGTCGCCATCGCCGAATCTCTCGCAAGTCAAGGCATCTTCGTCGTGCCCGGCACCTGCGTGGGACACCCCGGCACCCTGCGCCTGTCCTTGGGACTCGGGCGCCCGGAAGAGGCAGGAGAAGCACTCGACAAGCTTGTCGAGGCGCTCGTGGCCGACCGGCCGGTGATCAGTTGACCGGTGGCAGCTTGCCCTTCAGGGCATCGGCGTAGAACTCGGACCCTTCGCTGAGCTTGCGGTCACGCACGCCTGCTGCGGCAGCCTGAGCCCGCATCAACCGAGAAGCTTCGGAATCGCGGTTGACTTCGACCTGCACGCCCCGGGCCGCATACTTGCTGTAGAGCAGGAGAATGTTCTCGTTACTCATCCGCAGGCACCCGTGCGATGCCGGCTGGCCGAGGAGGTTGTACTTCGCCTTGCCCACGCCATGAATCAACTGATGATGCTGGCCAAGGTCCAGGGCCAACAGGCCGAGGGGGTTGTCAGGACCGGGACCTACGGGCTTGAGGCCCTCGGCCCACTTGGACTTGGGCGGATACCAGGTCGGCAAGGAGTACATGTCCTTGATCGTGAAGTTGTCACCGGCCGTCGGATGCTCTGCCGTCCCAGGCGAAGTCAGGAACTTGTCGATGGGCTTGCCGGTATCCTTGTTGATGACATAGATGCGATTCGCGACAAGGTCTATCTGCAACTTGAAGCGCTCGGTGCGCGGCCGGACATCCTTGATGGCGGCAATGCTCTGGGAAGGTGCCACCTCGCGACGGTCGCGCAGTGTCGCCGGCGCAGCCGGCGTGGAAGGCGATGCGGGGCTCACCGGAGCGCGCGACGGCAAGGCCTGTTCCGCCGGAGCGGAATCGGAAGAACCCCCGCCAAGCGCATGCGCAACACCGCGCAGGAAAGACGGGACACCACCCAAGCGAGACACCTGCGGCATGGAGCCACCCCCCTATGAGAAGAACATAGACCGTGGCGTCCGGGAATCGGTTAACTCCAGCCTATATTTGGCCGCGAACCGGCGGTGGCAGCCAGCGGAGGACGCGGACTCCCCGGACATCGCGCCCTGCAGCCAGGTATTCGGCCATGGTTCCCGGAGCCACCGACACCTTGCGTCCCGGACGCGGCGCGTGGAGAAAGGCCAAGGGTCCGTGACCGCGCCGAACGGCCACGCCCAGGTGCTGGACGTCGAGCCCGGGTCGGTCCGACAGCACGAGGATGATGTCGCCTGCGGCAAGGGGCAATCCGGGAGCAGCAAGCGCCCGGACGGGCAGGCACGGCTCGGGCCGTGCGGAGAGCAAGCGTTCCTCATCCCCGAGGACCGCCCGATTGGCCGGGATCTCAAGACCTGGGTAGCGATCGGGATGTTCCGTCATAAAGGAGACGGAGCGTTCCTGCAAGGTTCCGCCAAGAGCCACGGTCACGTCCGACAGGGCTGCCCTGCCCGTATGGACGGCTGCCCAGCTCGAGGCATAGTGCAACCGGCTCGACCAGCCATCCACCCGACCGTCCCGGTAGCGCCACCGGGCGAGTTCCCGGGGGAAGGCCTCGTCCAGGGACGCATCACGGCGCCAGAGGCAGGTCGCGAGCGCAAGGGTGACTTCGACGAAAGTCACGCAATCAAGGGCCTCCAGATCGCAGACGAGGCGCTCGGGGCCTGCGGACTCCAGCCTGCCGGCCACATAGGGAGTACCGACGAACGTCATGCCGACGCGTGCCAGCCAAGCCCCGGCATCCTGGCCCGACGGCCTGCCGGCCTCGGCCGCGCGTCGCGCGAGGATGCAACGGTCCGGTTCGTCCATGACACCCCCCAGTGCCGCCAGAAGCACCAACCCGATCCCGATCCGCGTCATTGGATCTCCACCGGCGTCCCTTCGGGGAGCCAAGGATAGAGTTCGGCGATGTCCTCATTGCGCAGGCGGATGCAGCCGCCCGAGGTGCCCATGCCCAGTTCCTCGGGCCGGTTGGTACCATGCATGCCGATGCCCTTGCCCCCGGGATAGGCTACGTCGAGTCCCAGCCAATGCGTGCCGAAGGGATTCCGCGGATCGCCGCCCGCGATCCTGCCGAAAGGTGGGGCCTGGACCTTGTTGCGAATGACGAAACGCCCCTCCGGGGTGCTCGCCCCCTGGCCGATGGTGACGGGGTACTGCGCAAGAAACCTGCCGTCGCGGTACACGGTCAAGGTCCGGTAGGTCTTGTTGACCCGCACGAACCACGGCGTCCCCGGGGACAGGCCCGAGGCATCATCAGGATCCTGGCCCGGCTCTGCAACCCGGTCATACGGGGCATCGCTCCCCGTTCCGGGAGGCTTGCCTGCCGCCACGGACCCCGTCCCGTCACGGCCCGAAGTCCCGTCCCTCCCCAAGGCCCCCTCACCTCCACCGCCCCCCCCGGTGCCCGTCGGTCCCGGGCCCTTGCTCGCGGGGAGCCCCCCGGGTACATCGCGTTCCTCCGAGGATGCGGGGTCTCCGGGAGGGCCGCCGGGGGCAAGACTGCCCGAAGCTGCCGCAGCCCCTCCCGGGAAGCCGGAAGCGCCCGCCATCGTTCCTCCGGCGTGAGCCCCGGACACCGTGCTGCCGGACGCCCCGGGAAAGCCCTCGCCCGCTCCGGTGTCCGGCGCGGCGCTGCTCGACGAAGTGCGGCCCGCGACACCCGGATCGGTCGCGAGGCGCTCCAACACTATGCGACCGAACGCCTGCCACGGGGGCGGATCGAAAAGCCCGACCCGAGGATTGGCACCTTTCGCTGGCGAGGGCAACGGCGCGGGTGCCTCGGGCACGAGGCGTTGCCATGCGACGGCGGTCCCGCCCCCGAGCAAACCCAGGGCCACGAGGATCTTCAATCCGGGCCAAGCCCAGCCTGCCCCATGTGCCAAGGGCCAGAACCTCATGGCCACCGGCACCAGGCCCAGCAAAGCCAGCCACACCGGACGCTCGGGGTCGTCGCGCGAAACCTTGTCGGGTTCACGGTCGGCAGGCGCAGCCTTATCACGCGCCTCGAGCAGTTCACGAAGCGCCGGCACGCTCGCCACGCGGGCATCCGGGTCGGCGTGGACCAGACGGTCGATGATGACCCCGACATCCCCGGGTTCGCGCACGGCAGCACGCCACGAGAAGGAGCGGCCCTGCCTCAGGCTCTCGGGCGGCAGGCCCGTAAGCCATTGCAGGGCACAAACACCCAAGGCATAAAGATCGTGGGCCGGAGACCACGCTCCTCCGTAACCCTCCGGCGGCACGAACGGCTGATCACGGGTGGCCCGCGCCGCAGGAGGTGGCAGCATCAGCCACTCCCAGCCCGGTCCCGACAAGCCGGCCCGGACATCGGAACGGGACCAGAAGTTCTCGGGCCGGACCTCAAGGTGCACGCCACCCCGCGCGTGCAGGGGACCGAGGATGTCCACGGCGCGCTTGAGCAGACCACGCACCTCTTCCGGCGTGAAGACACGCCCCCCGCGACCGACCGGGGCCCCCGGGGGCAAGGCCTCGGCCACCCAAGGCCAGGCGTCGTCGGGATCGCAGGCCCGGACAGGCGTGAAGCCCGCGAGCGTCCCCTGGCCGCAGGCGCGCACCATGCCGAGGGCCCGCTCCAGCAGCGGTCCCTTGCCCCGCAGCATCAGGCGCACCCGGACCGGCTCACCCGTTGCCTCGATCCGGCCCTCCATCGCAAGACCGGCCGGACGGAGGCGCACCACGCCCTCGAGGCGCACCGACCCTGCCAGCAGGGCTCCGGGGGCGGGCAGGTCGCACTGCGGGCAACGCGTTCCCCCGGGCGGCAGGGACGTGCCGCACCGTGCATTCAGACAGTTGGCAGCCATCCGGCAGACCAGCAAGGGGCCGAGGTGGCCGTGCTATGCTGGATCCCCCGCGGCGCGACGGTCTCGCCGCACCCTCCGAACCGGACCCCACATCTCATGACGTCATCCTCGCACGAAACTCCCGGCACGGTCGACGACCTGCTGATCGTCGGCTTCACCGAAGGCTTCGGCCCGTCGGCCGAGGGCGAGGACCCGTGGTCGGTCCAACTGGCCCGTGTCTGGACTCTGGGCGACTTCACGGGCAAGGAGGGATCTTCGGTCCTGCTTTATCCTCCCACCGGCCCCGTGGCCCGTGTGCTGGCCATCGGCCTCGGCAAGCGTGAGGAACTGGATGCCGAGCGCATCCGCCATGCAGCGGGTGAAGCGGTGCGGGCCGCGCGGGAGGTTGGCGCGCGCAGGATTCTCTTCTCCCCGCTCGGGGCCCCTGCCCCCATCGACTGGGTCGATGCCGGCGCGTGGACGCTCGAGGGGGCCCTGATGGGGGCCTACACCCACGATGTCTTCCGAACCGAGGCTCTCGCTGACCGCAAGGTCCTCGACAACGTCTCGATTGCCATGCCCGACGATCAGGTCGACGCGGCGGCCCCGCGCCTCGCCCGGGCCCGTGCGATGGCCGACGCGGTGGCGTGGGCCAGGACCCGCATCAACGAACCCGGAAACGTGCTAACGGCCGAGACCTTTGCGCAGGCGGCCGTCGAGATGACCCTCACGCGTCCGGCGCTCAAGGCCGAAATCCTGAACAAGGCCGACCTCGAACAGGTGGGCTGCGGCTGTCTCCTCGGCGTCAATGCCGGCAGCGAGGCCCCCCCGCGCCTGATCATCGTGACCTACGAAGGCCCAGGGGCCACCGACGCGGCGCCCGTGGCGATCGTCGGCAAGGGGATCACCTTCGATACAGGGGGGCTCTGCCTGAAGGGCCGCGAGAACATGGGGCAGATGAAGCATGACATGTCGGGCGGCGCCGCGGCCCTCGGCACGATTCGTCTGGCAGCGGACCTCAACCTGCCCGTCCGACTCGTGGCCATCGTCGCTGCGACCGACAACATGCCGGGCGCGGCTGCCCTCAAGCCCGGCGATGTCCTCAAGGCACACAACGGCAAGACCGTCGAAGTCATCGATACCGACGCGGAGGGCCGCCTTGTGCTGGCCGACGCGCTCTCCTATGCGGTATCGCGTTTCAAGCCCCGTGCCGTCATTGATCTGGCGACCCTCACCGGCTCCGTCTGGATCGCCCTCGGTACCGAGGCCACCGGCCTCTTCACCAACGATGACACCCTCGGTGAGGCCGTCCGCAAGGCAGGCGAACGCGTCGGCGAGCGCTGCTGGCCGATGCCGCTGTGGCCTGAACACGAGGAGATCGTCAAGAGCGACATCGCCGACCTCAAGAACGCGGGCGCCCGCGGCCATTCGGATGGCATCTCGGCTGCCGCGATGCTCAAGGCCTTCGTGCATCCCACGCCTTGGGTCCACCTCGACATTGCCGGCACGGCGTGGGCAGACGAACCCAAGGGCTACCTGACACAGGGCGGCGTGGGCGTCGGCATTCGCATGCTCATTGAGGCCCTCGAGCTGGGTCTTCCCGTTTCCGCGTGAGCGCTTGGCAAGAGGCCCCCGCAGGGACCGAAAGGCTGGCGAGTGCGTGGGCCGACCCCGGCTTTCCCTACCGGCTTGCCGGATCGGGCTGGATTTGGTCGGACGGCCAATCATCGGCAGGCCTGACGGTACGGCAGGCCCGTCACGACGGCGAGCGCCTGATTCGCCTCGGGATTCTTCGGGACGTGACAGGGACGCTTCCGACCGAGGCACTGCTCGCGCACGCACGCGCCCTCGGGCTCGACGCCATCGCCTGCGAGACGGCGGTCGGTGCGGCCGTGCCGACAAGCGGCGACACGCGGGCCTGGCAGGCGCTGGGCAATGTCCTGCAAATTCGGCGCTTGCCGCTGTGGCGTACGCTGCACGTGCCCGGTCACAAGGTGCATCGTATCGGCGAGCAGGACACGCAAGCGCTGGCCATGCACCTCGAGCAATACCGGACAGGGCTGGCCCTCGCGCCCACCTCCAGCCCCGAGCAGTTCCTCGAGGGCTTGGCACTGTGCCCGGGACTGACGCTCGACCACTTCAGAATCGTCCGCCGGGACGGCACCCTCGTGGCCCTTGCAGGCCTCTGGGCACCGGGAGGTTTCCATCTGTCGACGGCACCCGGTCCTGGAGCCATGTCGCGCCTCGCGCTCGGCGCCGCAGGCCTGCTCGGCCGCCGTTCCCCGTGGCCCACCGCACGACCGGGTGCAGCCGGTCCGGTCGGCCACGTGCGCGTCCTGGCCTGCAAGCCCGGTCAGTGGGACGCAGTCGCCCTGCTGCTGAGCGGCCTTGCAGGCGAACTTCGACGCTGGGGCCTGCAGCAGTTGGGCATCAACCTGCGGGAAGGTGATCCCCTGCTTGGCTTGCTGCCGGGTGGCCCCGGTGCCAGCCGAAAGCGGACCGTCTGGTACCTGGGAGTCTCGGAAGGTGCCTCGGAGGCGCCGACGACACCCCTCGACCCCAATCTGGTCGACCCCTGGTAACGCGTTTCAGGTTCCGGCGATGGACAAGCCGCCCACGCGCACCTCGGGCGTGAGCACGCCGGAAGGCAGGACGTGGATCTGCTGGCCCAGAGCCTCGACCTGAGCCAGCAGATCCAAGAAATTGCCGGATACCGTGAACAGATGCACCGGGACCGGCGCCCGGCCCTCGCGATGCCACAGCCCATGGGCCTGCAGGGAGAAGTCCCCGCTGATCGCATTGGCGCCGGCGTGCAATCCCGTGACGTCACGGACCTCGATGACGGACGCCCCCGCCCTGAGACCGGCCTCGGACTCGCGGCCGGCGGCCACCACGAGGTTGCTCGTGCCCACGCCCAGCCCCCCCTTGTACGAAGCCCTTGCCGCGTGGCCCGTGGACCGCCCGCCTGCCCGGGCAGCCGTCGCGACATTGTGCAGCAGGCCGCCCAGATGCCCGTCACGAATCAGGTCGTGGGGCCTCGAGGGCACACCCTCGTCATCACAGGGCCGCGCAGCCATGCCCTCGCGCAGCAAAGGGTCATCGACGATGGTCAGGCAACTGGCCGCAAGCCGCTCTCCCTCGCGCCCCCGCAGGAGAGACTTGCCTTCCTCTGCAGCCTTGGCCGAGAACAATCCGGCGAAGACGCCCAGCATATCCGCCCACGCCTCTGCCGTGAACACGACGGGATAGCGACCCGAAGGCACTTCCGACGCGCCCAGTTGCAACAGGCCGTCCTCGACGGCCTCCCGGGCCATCTGCCCCGGGACGAACGCCGAGAACTCGCGGGCCGCGACAACCTTGCGACCATTCTTGGTCTGGGTGCCCTCGGCGACGAGCGGGCTGACCGCAGCCCAGGCCGTATCCATCGACCAGGACCGCTGCAGCCCGGCAGACGAGCAAAGACGCACATGGGCGGCGACATCACCCCAGGAAGCACCCACCACGGTCTTCACCCGAGGATCGGCCTCACGCGCGAGAGCATCCAGTTCGAGGACGCGGCTGATGCGTGCCTCGACCGAGACCTGACGCAGCGAGGGAGAGGCCAGGTCGAGGTAGGGCAGGGAGCCTTCGACGCGCGGCAGGTCCTGTCCGGGCATCGGCTCTAGCCACGCAGTGATGGCTGCTGCTTCGGCCACGGCCTGCCTCAAGGCCTCGGGCTCCATGACCTCTGTCGAGGCCACACCGATTCGGCCGTCCCGGAACACGCGGACCCCCGCGCCACGGGAATCGGCGACCGTGAAGCTCTCGACCTTGCCTTCCTGCACGCGGACCTGGGTCGAGCGCGAAGCCGCCAGATAGATCTCGACGCCCACCCCGAGGCGACGTGCCTCGTCGAGCCCCGCATTGGCAAGGGCGTCACCCGCCGCACCCAGGAAGGGATGGTCTGCCGCCGCCGGCGACGCACTCATGAACGACCTCCGACGGTGATCTCGTCGACACGAAGCGGGGGCTGACCCACGTTGACCGGAATGCTTCCGCTGATGGAACCGCACATGCCCGCGGCCAATTCGAGGTCCCTGCCGACTTTGCTGATACGCTTCAGGATATCCGCCCCGTTGCCCAGCAGCGTGGCCCCGCGGACCGGCTCGGCAATGCGGCCGTCCCGGATGATGAAGGCCTCGCGAACCGAGAAGTTGAAATCACCGGTACCGGGCACGACGGACCCCCCGCCCATGCGCCGGGCATAGAGACCATAGGGGACCTCGGCGATCAGTTCATCCAGCGTCGCGTCACCGGGCGCGATGAAGGTATTCCGCATGCGCGACGCGGGAGCGAAGCGGTAGCTCTGGCGACGTCCGGACCCTGTGCGCGCCACGCCAACCCGCTCGGCACCGATGCGGTCGGCAAGGTAAGCCTCGAGGCGGCCTTCCCGGATCAGGACCGTGCGCTGGGTCGGCAGGCCTTCGTCATCGTGCCCGACGGAGCCCCACTCACCCGCAAGGGTACCGTCGTCGATGGCCGTGACGGCGGGATGGGCAATTTCCTCACCGAGCCGGCCCGCGAAGATGGAGGCACCGGGTGCCACCGAGGTTGTCTCGAGCAGATGGCCGCATGCCTCGTGGAAGATCACGCCCCCGAAGCCCTTGTCGATGATGACGGGCATGCGGCCGGCTGGACAGTGGTCCGCAGCCAGCATCGTCGCGGCGGCCTCGGCCGCATCCTCAGCGAGGGCCTCGACATCCAACCCGAGCAGGAACCCTGCCCCCTCGGCCCGGCCCGGAGACCGGGATGCAACCTGCTGCGCCCCCCCCTCGGCCGCGATGGCCTGGATGAACATGCGTGCATAGGGCCGCTCCTCCGTCACCCAGCACCCCTCGGAGTTGGCGACGAGCACGCGCTGGGTGTTCTCCTCGATCGACGCTTCGACCTGGGCGATGCGCCCGTCACGGCCCCTCGCCGCGCGATCCGCCCGACGCAGCAGGTCCACGCGCGCCGCAGCATCCCAGTCCTCGCCTCGGCACGCCGCCAAGGAGGAAGGGGCGAAGGGGGCGGGGACGACCGCGTCCGTACCCGGATCCGAGGTTGCCAGAGCGCGCGCCAAAGTCAGAAGGGCCTGACGCGAGGCATCGCTCGTGAAGCCGTAAGTCGCACGATGGCCCTGGACGATGCGCAGGCCGACGCCAAAGGCGTGGGAGGAAGAAACTTCCTTGATGCGTTGGTCGATGAGCGCGATGCGCCGCGAACGCGCGTCCTCGACGAACAACTCCGCAAACGTGGCCCCGCAAGCCAACGCTTCGGCCAGGACATCCCGGGCCAGTTGCCGGTCGAGTGCCGGTTGCCAGGTGGTGGTCGTCGGCATCGAGGACCTCCCTTCAGGTCCCCATGATACCTCCGCCCTCCCCTCAGTCCCTCCCCGCTGTCACGGGAGTAGCCGTCGGCGCCGAGGGAACCTCCATGACGTGGCTGCGCACCCCGGCCTCGAAGATGACGGGGACCTCGCCGGGCCGTGCCATGGCCAGGTCCCGACGCGCGACCCGCAGGACGCCGCGGTGATCCCGCGAACGCACGAGGTCGCGGTTGACCGCCTGCCACCGGGCATCGAGTCCCTCCTGCTCGGCAGCATAACGTCGCGAGACTTGGACCAGGTCGCCCAGATGACGGATGGCCTGCAGGATCTGATAGAGCATCAGGACAAGCACGAGCAGGCCCACCCAGCGAAGGAGCGCAGGCGAAAAACGGAAGTTCCCGTGAAGAATACGACCCATTACAGCAACATCGTGACATAGGGACATAAAATCAGTTGAGACACGGATCACAAGCCATTGAGCATGCGGCAGGTGCTAGGATGAAGATTCGGAGGCTTTCCCATGCCGGACATTCGCCCCTTCCGGGCGTTGCGCTATGCGGCCCCGCAGGTCGGCGACCTGGCCGCCGTGCTCTGCCCGCCCTATGACGTGATCGCCCAGCAGGAGCAGGTTCGCCTGCACTTGCGGCACCCGAGGAACGCGATCAGGTTGGAATTGGGTCGCGACATGGATGGGGATGACGCGCGGGAGAACCGTTACCACCGCGCAGCCCGAACCCTGAGTGAATGGCGTGCCACCGGCGTCGTGGCCGAAGATGACCGGCCTTGCCTCTATCTGCATCGCCACGGGACGGCGTGGGGGCCTCGTCTGGGACTCTTCGCGGGCCTTGGCCTCGCGCCGTGGGGGCCGGACATCCGTCCTCATGAGTGCACGCTCAATGGCCCCAAGGCGGACCGCCTCCTGTTGTTCCGCCACGTCGGGGTCTCGCTGAGTCCCGTGATGCTGCTGGTCGGAGATGATGACGAAGCCCTGCTGGCGTTGTGGAGCAGGGTCATGCACGATGTCACGCCCATCCTGTCCTGTCGTGACGGCGACGAGACCCATGAACTCTGGGCCGTGCCGTCGGGGCCGATGCAGGACGCCATGCTGGCCTTGCTGGCGGATCGACCCCTGACGGTGGCCGATGGGCACCACCGATACGAGACCGCACTCGCTTTCGGCGCGGAACGGCGCGAGGCAGCCGGCAGCCAGCAAGGCGGCCCTTGGGAACAGAGCTTCGTCTGCCTCGTGCGGATGGAGGATCCCGCCCTCGTGGTGCTGCCGACCCATCGGCTACTCAAGGGTTCCGTACCGGCCGTGCCGGACCTGTTGGCCACCCTCGAGACCCGGTTCATCGTGTCGGCAGAGGCGTGGGATGACGCGACGGCGGGTGTCGAGCAGGCCCTGGCCGCCTGGGTCGACAGGCTGACGGAACAGGGTGCCATCGGCATGCTGCTGCCGGGCGCACGCCTGCGTTGGACGCTGATGCCACGACCGGCACTCCTCGAGGAACTGGCCCAGGTCACAGGCAAGACGTCACTTGCCCGTCTCGCCGTCGTCCAGTTGCATCACGGGCTGCTTGCACCGGTCCTGGGCATGACCGAGGCACAATGGGCCAAGGGCGGTGACCTGACCTACACCCGCGAAGCCCACGAGGTCCTGATTGGCCTGGCCTCGGGCGCCTTCGGGGCCGGGTTCCTGCTGCCACGACCGACGGCCGGCGAAGTGGCCGACGTTGCGGGCGAAGGAGCCGTGATGCCCCAGAAGTCGACGTTCTTCGACCCCAAGATCCCGACGGGCCTGCTCTTCATGGACCTGGGGGGTCCCGTCGTCGTGGAGGGGGATCGATGACCGAACGACCAAGCGTGGTCCTGACGCGCAAGGGCGAGGAACGCTTGCGACAGGGACATCCCTGGGTCTTTGGGGCCGACGTGGCCCACGCCGATCAGGATGTCGCCGGATGGGTGGATGTGCTGGACCGCAGGGGACGCCCGCTGGGCGTGGCGAGCTACAACCCGGCCACGGGCCTGTGTCTGCGCATGCACGGCGCCAGCAAGGACGCAGCGGGGCCGGCGTGGATCCGGCGCCGCCTGCACGAGGCTCTGCAACTGCGGCAGGCTTGGCTGCCGGGGGCAGAGGCGTGGCGCCTGGTCCACGGGGAGGCGGACGGCCTGCCTGCCATCGTGGTCGACCGTTACGGTCCCTGGCTGGTCGTGCAGTCCATGTCGTGGGGCAGCGATCAGTTGCTGCCGGAGCTCGTCGCGGCGCTGGGCGAGTTGCTGCAACCGCAAGGCATCCTCGAGCGGAGCGAGGGTTTCGCACGCAAGCTCGAAGGCCTGGAGCCCCGCACGGGCGTCCTTGCAGGCAGCGCACCCGAGGGCGCCGTCCGCATCACGGAAGGTGACGTGGCCTACCACGTCGACCTCGAGGGTGGCCAGAAGACAGGCTTCTTCCTCGACCAGCGTCCGAACCGCGCCCGCCTCGCCACCTTTGCCCCCGGCCGGAACATCCTGAATGCGTTCTGCTATTCCGGGGGCTTCTCGCTGCCGGCCGCCAAGGCAGGGGCCCGCCACGTCACGGGCATCGACATCGCGGCAGACGCCCTCGCACTCGCACGGCGCAATGCCTGCGAGAACGGCGTCGAGGAAACGTGCACCTGGGTCGAGGACAACGCCTTCGACCACCTGCGTCTGATGCAGAAGCGGGGCGACAAGTATGACATCGTCGTCCTCGACCCTCCGGCCTTCACCAAGAACAAGGCATCGATCCCGGGAGCCATCCGCGGCTACAAGGAAATCAATCTGCGCGGCATTGCGATGGTGCAACCCGGGGGCATGCTGGTGACCAGCTCGTGCTCCCATCACATGGATACGGAGACATTTCTCGAGGTGGTCGCGGCGGCAGCCGTGGATGCCGGAAGGCGCATCCGGGTCCTCGACGTGACGGGGCCCGGTCCCGACCACCCGAGCCTGCCCGGCGCTCCCGAGTCTCGCTACTTGAAGTGCGTCTGGGCCATCGTGGAGGGCGACCATGACTCCTGATGCCGTCATCCGCACCCTGACTGCCGATACGGCGACCCCTGAGGGAGACGGCCTGAGGGTCGACGGCCCCTTCGGCGCCAGCGGCTGGTATCCCGTTGCCTCGTGGCCCGTCGACGAGGCAGGCTTGCCCGGGCGCCACTGCCCGGTCTGGTTCCTGAAGACCGGCCTCCCGGAAGCGGCCCGCGCGCGGGCCGCCGTCGTCTCGGGCAAGACCCGCATCACCCTCGTTGTCGGGAACAGGACCTGGACAGACGAAGGCATCTGCAACCGCTGCCGCAACGGGGGCTGTCCCGCCCGGACGGCGACCGAGGACCCCATCCATGCACCAGTCGGCCGGCTCGTACTCTGATCTCCGCCGGATGCTGCAAGCCGCGCTTGCCCTATCCGTGCTGACCAGTCCGCAGGCGGCTTTCGCCGCCGTACAGGACCTTCCGGAAACCATGGGCGTCCGCACCGTGGCCGGCACGAACGGCCTTGCGGCTTCCTGGATCAACCCTGCGACCCTGACGACGGATGGGGCGGCGGAAGTGGCCCTGCTGGGGAACGGCCGTGGTGCGTGGGGCGGAGGGTTCGGTGCGGGAGGCTTTGGTCTGTCCTTGCGTCAGCGTCAGGGCATGACCCGATCCGATGAGGCGGGCATCCATACCCTGCTCCCCCTCACCAGTGGCCTCAATGCGGGCGCCACGTGGCGCCTCGGCCGGCGCAACGGCGTTGCGGGACAAGACTTCGATCTGGGCTTGCTTTGGCGCCCCTCTGCTTCCTGGTCGCTTGGCTACGCGCATCGGGGCCTTGCGGGCTCGCTGGGCGGACCCTCCACCGAGCAGCTTGGCGTGGCCTGGCGCCCGTGGGATGAACGCCTGACGGTCAATCTCGATCACGCGTGGGCCGGAGGCTCCGTGGAGCAAGGACGCACGTCGACAGGCGTCCAGTGGTCCATGGTTCCCGGCCTTGATGTTTTCCTGCAGGCCGGCCGGGATCTGGCGCTGGTCGCCGAATTCGTGGACGAGTTGCGCATCGGCTTGTCGCTCGGGCATGGCCGCCATCGCCTGGCCACCGTGCTGGACGGTGACGCAGCCCTGGACACGACGGTTGCTGCCGGTTGGCGGTTCACGGATCGTCCGGCACCGTCCGCCGTGTGGCCGGACAAGGTCGTCCTGTCGGCCCGGCTGGGTGGCGACCTGCAGCAATCGGCCGGGCTCGTGGGGCTCATCCAGGCCCTCCCGCCGCGTCCGGCCACGGCACCCGTGCTCGAAGCCCTCGAACGGAACGGGCAAGACTCGGAGGTCCATGGCCTTTACTTGCGGATCGATCCGCTGGACCTCTCGCTGGGCGAGTTGCAGGAATTGCGTGACGGCCTCGCACGGTTCAAGGCACGGGAGAAAAAGCTGTACGTGCACGTCTCGGGCGGAGGGCTGCCCGAGCTTTACCTCGCCTCAGTGGCGGACCAGGTCTACCTTGCCCCGGGGGCCCAGTTGGACGTCTCGGGCTTTGCCGACGAACTCCTGATGTACGGGGACCTGCTGAAGCAGGTGGGCGTCCACGCCGACTTCGTGGCGACAGGGCCGTACAAGTCCGCCGTGGAGCCCTACTTGCGCAACAGCCTGAGCGATGGGGCCCGCGAGCAGTTGGTGAGCCTGCTGCGTGACCGCAGCGACCAGATCGTCTCGGGCCTCGCCAGCGCCCGGAACCTGCCTGCGGAGCGGTTGAGGGCCATGATGGACCAGGGGCTCCTGCGGGCCGACCAACCCGGAGGCCTCGCCGATGGCACGGGACACCCCGACGAGGTCGAGGCCAGACTTTGCAAGGAGGCGGGTGTCACCGAGCCCGAATCGCTGCTCGAACGCGTGCCGGCGGACAATCCATGGGTCAGGCCCCGCATCGCCGTCATCACGTTGCAGGGCACGATGGCGCAGGGTGGCTCGGGGTCCGACCTGCTGATGGGCCAGGTCCTGGGTGCTGCCGATGCCGTGTCGGTTCTTGACCAGGCCCGCAAGGAAGACGCCATTGCCGGAGTCATCCTTCGGCTCGAGTCTCCCGGGGGCGATGCCGATGCTGCAGAGGAAATCCGGCGCGCCGTGGAGCGCCTCGCCAGCACCAAGCCCGTGGTCGCCAGCATCGGCCCAGTCGCGGCCTCGGGGGGCTACTGGGTGGCGTGCGGGGCACCCTACATCTTCGCGGAGCCCGGCTCCATCACCGGGAGTATCGGCGTCTTCGCCGGCAAATTCAGCTTCGGGGGCCTCATGGGTCGGTTCGGCGTCAGCGCCGATGGGGCTCAGGAGGGTCGCCTCGCAGCCGCCGGGACCTCAGCGCGTCCCTTCTCGCCGGATGAGCGCCGCCTCCTCGAGGACTCGGTCCGACACACCTACCGGAGATTCCTGGACCTCGTGGCCCAAGCCCGGAAGAAGGACTTCGCCGACGTGGAGAAGTTGGCATCGGGACGCGTCTACACCGGCAGGCAGGCGCTTGAAGCCGGTCTGGTCGACGCCATGGGTGGACTTGACGAGGCCCGGACCTGGCTTGCTGGAAAGACAGGCGTGCGCCCGGAAGAGGCGGTCATCCTCTACGGCAAGGGACAAGGCAAGCTCGATGCCGTCGCAGACGCCCTCAGCGGCCGTCAGGCCGCCACGCGTGGGATCGCCAACCTGGTCCGCTGGACCTCGCGGCGTACGTGGGCCCTCGACGCCCGCTTTCAGGAAAGGCTGGCGCCGTGACCGAGCCACGTCCCAGGATCCTGGGCCTGGATGTCGGCAACCGTCGCATCGGCGTCGCCGTTTCCGATCCCTTCGGTTGGACGGCCCAGGGTGCCGGCGTGATCGAACGCCGCAACATGGCCCGTGATCTGGCCGAAGTACAGCGCATCGCGGAGCTTTACCAGTCGCGAACGCTCGTGATAGGCTTCCCCCGAACGCTGGCTGGCACCATGGGCCCTCAGGCCGAGTCGCTGGTCGGCTTCACGGACCGCCTGAGCGACCTCGGCTTCGAGGTCATCCACGAGGACGAACGCTTCACCACCAAGATTGCCGAGCGCGTCCTGATCGCGGCCGACGTGCCCCGGTCCCGGAGGCGGGAAGTAATCGACCAACAGGCCGCGATGGTCATTCTCCAGGGGTTTCTGGACCGACGCGACCGACAAGAAAGGAACCGATCCCATGGATTCGGCGAACACCCAGCACCCTGAGACCGACGACGCGGAGAACATCATCACGCTTCTCGGCGACAATGGCGAGCAGCAACAGTTCGAACTGCTCGACATCATTGAGGTCGAAGGCCGTGAGTACGCGCTCCTGCTGCCCTTCGACGCGACTGGCGATGCGGATGGCGAGGGTGAAGGCGATGCGTCAGATGGCAATGGCGATGAGGAAGTCGGTGTCGTGGTGCTTCGCTTCGAGGCCGACGAGACCCTGACGCACATCGACGACGAGGAAGAGTTCCAGCGTGTCGTGGCGGCCTTGGAGAACATGTCCGACGAGGATGAGGACGAGGACGCCTGATTGGCCCGTGGGATTGAGCCGCCAGTGGACGGGTATATAGGCGGCGACGCGGACCTTGCAGGTCCGGAAACCTCCTGGAGGAGCCGTGGCTAGGAACAACGACGACGACGAACTTGACTTCGACGACGAGGATGAATCCTTCGAGGACGAAGACGAGGAAGACTACGACGACGGAGACGTTGACGGCGACGACGAGGACGAGGACGAGGACGAAGAAGAGTCCGGTTCAGGCGGCGGCGCCCGTCGGGGCATCCTGTTCGCCCTTCTGGGCTTGGCTTTGGTGGGTGGCGGTGCCTATGCGGCCATGTCGCAGGGCATCGATATCCCGTTCCTCTCCGGCCTGATGCCTGCTGCCGAAGAAGCGGCCCAGCCGCCACAGGCGGCTGCTCCACCTCCGTCGGCCCCTGCACAAGATGGCGCCCCTGCGGAAACGGCCACCCCGGCCGCAGCGGCGTTGCCGCCGGCAGGCACGTCCGGTGCTCCCAGAGCGGCCGAACCGGTTGCGGCTGCACCCGAGAAGCCTGTTCCTGTCGCGGCCCGGCCTGCAGCAGAAGTGGCCGCGAAGCCTGCTGCGGCAGTGGCAGCAGCGCCTGTCGCCGCAGTAGCGGCAGCGAAGCCCGTGGCCAAGCCTGCGGTTCAAGTGAACGCCGCTGCGCCGCAGCGCGTCAAGGCCAGAGTGGCGGACAAGGTCGGGCGCGCCCATCGCAAGGCGCGGGCCGTTCGTCTCGCCCAGCGCGACAAGGGCCTCTACACGGTGCAGGCAGGTGCGTTCAACGTGCCCGAAAATGCACAGACTGTCGTCGAGCGCCTCAAGGCCAAGGGCCTGCCCGCCACCCGCTCGGGTGCCGGCACCCGGGGCAAGTTCTCCCTGTGGTCCAACTACGTGGAAACGTCTGCCAAGGCCAAGTCCCTTGTCAGACAGTTCCGCAAGGAGGGAGTCCGTGGCCAGGCGGTCTCGCGAGACGGACGGTTCGTCGTCTTCCTGGGCAGCCATCCGACTGAGGAGCGCGCCAAGGCTGCAGCGATGAAGTTGTCCGCGAAGGGTCTGTTCGCCTCGGTGCACGGTACGGCAGCGGCCACCACGGCTGGTCCGAACCGGGTCTGGGTCGGTCGGTTCTCCTCCCGGATGGAAGCTGAGGCCATGGCGTCCCGGGTGCGGGCAGCCGTCGGCTTCGGCATCGTTCGCCGGCTCTAGGGCGTGGCCGTCCAGGACGAGTTCCAGGTCGTCACGTTCGCACTGGCGGCCGAGAACTATGGCGTGGATATCGGGAGCGTGCAGGAGATCATCCCGCTGCTCCCGGTCATCCGCGTGCCCGAGGCGCCACGCTGGATTGACGGGCTGATTGACCTTCGCGGCACCATCCTGCCCGTTCTCGACCTGCGTACCCGCTTCGGTCTCGAACGGCTGGGAGCGGGCGAAGGGCATCCTTGCATCATCATCAGCAATCTTTCCGGTCAGCAGGTCGGCCTGGTTGCCGACTCGGTGCGGGACGTGGTCCGCGTGCTCCCGGCGAACATGGCGCCTGTACCGCCCGCAGCAGGAGCCCGCGCCCCGTTCCTGTCGGGCATCCTGCGCATTCCCGAAGGCCAAGGCCATCGCATCCTGTTCCTGCTTGCCCTCGATCGACTCCTGTCCCAGGAAGAGGTCGAGGTTCTGGCCGGCATGGCCTGAGCAGAGCTCGTGCAGGACAGGGTGTTGAACTGCCGTGACTGCCGGCAGGATTTCGTCTTCTCGATAGGCGAGCAAGAATTTCACGCCCAAAAGGGCTACACCCAGGCACCCGTGCGCTGCATCGCGTGTCGGCGCTTGCGTAAACAGGCCTCGCCATCGCCTGCCTTGGCCCAGGACGCGACGCGTCCCCGATTCCCGGCGACGTGTTCGGGTTGCGGCACGGAGACCACCGTCCCCTTCCGGCCTGTACAAGGTCGGCCTGTCTACTGCCCGACTTGCTTCCGTGCCCAGCGCGACCGTCCGGGCGGCCATCGAGGCACCGCCTGAGCCCGAGCCCCAAAGACGCGGTGCCGGCAGCCTTGAAGCTACCGGCACCTGCATCGGGATGAGAGGATTCGAACCTCCGGCCTCACGGTCCCGAACCGCGCGCTCTACCAAGCTGAGCTACATCCCGGGGGCATCATCCTAGCACCCGCGGGAGCATCTCGCCAGAGGCACCTACTCCCCGAATCCGGCCTGTGCCCGCAGGCGCATGGCCAGCGCCAGCTCGGGCGCGGCAGCCCAGTACCGATTCTGGCGAACCAGGGCCTGAGCCTTGAGAAAGTGCGCCACCGCGTTGTCTGGTGCTGCGGAGACCGCGCGTTCGGCCAGAGCAAGGGCACCTGCCAGATCCCCCGAGTCGTGGGTGAGGTAGGCCAGGTAATTCAGGGCCCAGACATAGCGAGGATCGATGGCCACGATCTTGCCGAACGCGTCCATGGCCTTGCGCCGACTCTCGGGGTCCTTGCGTTCCAGGCCAGCGAAGAAATGCCCGAAGGCCAGGCGGAACCAGGCTTCGATGTTATCCGGATTCTCCTTGACGAGCGGTTCGTAGCGGGCGATGACCTTGTCGGCATAGGTCGGTTCCATCTGCCGGACCTTGATCAGCTCCTGCCAGCCCTGTTCCAACCATGGGGTCCGCGCAAGGCCCATAGCCAAGTCGAACCGTGCATCGGCATCCTGCTCGGCCTCGCGCACCCGCTCCCGCAGAACGGCAATCTCCTCGGGCCGAGTGTCGGCCCGTGCGGGCCCGGCAATCCCGAGCAGCACGCATCCCGCCAGCAAGGCCGCGCGACAGAAACCACCGAACATGCCACGTCCTCCCGTCTCATCGTACCTGCTGCACGGGACGACCTCCAACAGCCGCAGGTTCCCTGACATCTCCAGTCCGTCATGCCGGACTGGCCCCAGGACCCAGGCACACCGACCATGCTCCCATGGGCGAACGCGAACGGGGACTGGGACAGGCAGGGGAGGATCTGGCGGAGGCCTGGTACCGGTCGCGCGGCGCAACTGTGATCGCGCGCAACTTCAGGCTGCCTTGCGGTGAAATCGACCTCGTTGTCATCGAAGACGAGCTTTTGTGCTTCGTCGAGGTGAAGTGCCGGCGGCACGAGCCCGCTGAGGGATTCGTCGGTCCCGCCAAAGCGCGACGCTTGCGTCTGCTGGCGCGGTGGTATCTTGAGATCAGGCCTTGGCCCGGTGACGTGAGGTTCGACGTCGTCGGCATCCATTGGCCAACCGGGCATCCGCCCCGACTTGTCCACATCCCCGAGGCATTTTGAACGTACGTCCCCTGGTTGGCCTGCTGGTCTTCGTGACCGGCATCTTGGCTACAGCCGGCCCTGCCGCCGGTTACAAGCCGCGCAAACTTGTCGTGGGCTTTGCGCCTTGGGAGAACCCGGGTGAAATCGGCCGGATTGCCTCTGAAGTCTCACGCATGCTGGGTCAGTCGCTCGGCATGCGGGTGGAACCGCGCATCACTTCGGACTACGCCGGGGTCGTGGAGGCCATGAGCCATCAGCAGGTCGACATGGCCTTCTTCCCGCCGGCCGCGTTCGTCCTCGCCGAGCGCAAGGCCGGGGCCAAGGTCATCCTGAAGTCGGTCTTCCGTGGACGGTCAGCCTACTACGCCGCCATCATCACGCGGCAGGACAGCGGTATCCGTTCGCTGAAGGACCTCAAGGGCAAATCGATTGCCTTCGTCGAGCCGAACTCGACCTCGGGCAGCATCTACCCCAGGGTCATGCTGATCCGCGCCGGCTTGAAGGCCGAACGGGACATGCGTGTCCAGAATGCTGGCGGACATGACGCCGTGGTGCTTGCGGTCTTCCACCGGAAAGTTGATGCAGGCGCCTGCTTCCTCAACAATCCCAAACCCCTCGAGGCGGCGTGGACCCGCCCCGGAGTGCTGCCCAACGCCGCCGACCGCGACCAGATTCGCATTCTGGGCATCTCGCCGCCGATCCCTTCCGACAACATCGCCGTGCGGCGGGATCTCGACCCCGAGTTGGTCGGGCGCATCCAGGAGTTCTTCCTCAACCTTTCCAACTCCGATGACGGTTCGGGGAAGATACGCAAGATCTTCCGGGTCGACGGTTTCCAGAAGGCCAACTCCCGGGACTACGATCCCGTCCGCGAGGCCTATGCGACCATCGGCCTGAAGCTGGAGCGTTGACGCTTGGCCCCGGAAGCCCCGATGCAGGAGCGCTCCGGCCCTCATCGCCTGCGTCGGCGTCCCGGGCCCGGCGACGCGGTGGGTTGGATCGTCTTCCTGGCAATCATCTTTGCCCTGACCGGCAGCATGCATGCCTACCTCTACGTGCGCCTTGGTACGGCTCAGGGGCTGGGGGGAGGCTCCACATGGCTGGCTGGTTTGCTCATCGGTCTGTGGACGATGACCCTCGGCGGTTTCCTGCTGGAGCGGGTCCTGCCGCCAATCGTGGCCCGTCCGCTGGCCTGGGTCGGGTACGTCTGGCAAGGGACCTCGTTCCTGCTGCTCTCCGCGCTGCTCGTCGCCGAACCGATACGGTGGCTGCCCCAGTGGCTCACCGGATACCTGGGTGTCGTTCGCCTCGAGACCCTTGCGGGCAGTGACTGGAACGGCTGGGTCACGACGTCGGCAGCCGGTCTGGGCCTGTTGCTGTCCGCCGTCGCCGTCATCAGTGCCACGCGAGGGCCGCGCCTCGTCGAGGTCCGCATCCCCCATCCGGGCATCCCGCCCGAATGGGCCGGGATGCGAATCTTGCAGGTCTCGGACCTGCATGTGGGCAACACCATCCGTCGCAGCTACGTGGAACGCCTTGCGCGTCGCATTGCCGACCTGAAGCCAGACCTGCTGGCCCTGACGGGTGACCTCGTCGACGGCCAGGTGGCGCGACTGGCCGATGAACTCGCACCCTTGCTGCAGGTCACGGCCCCGCTCGGGATCGCCTTCGTGCCGGGCAATCACGAATACTATGCCGGTGTGGAGCCTTGGATCGACCACATGAACGCCTCGGGTGTCACCGTCCTGCGCAACACGCATGTCATCCATGAGCGCAACGGGGCTCCTTTGGTCGTGGCGGGCGTGGACGATTTTGCCGCCCGCAGGTTCGGGGGACCCGGCCCAGACCTGGATGCGGCCCTTGCCGGAACTCCCGCCGGAGCGCCTGTCATCTTGCTGGCCCATCAACCACCTGCCATCGCCGCTGCACGGGCTGCGGGCGTCTGCCTCCAGATCTCGGGCCACACGCACGGCGGCCAAATCGTGCCCTTCAACCTGATGGTTCGCCTGGACCAGCCTCACGTGGCCGGCCTCTTCCGGGAAGGGGGCACCTGGCTCTACGTCAGTCGCGGCACGGGTTGGTGGGGGCCGCCCATGCGCCTGGGCGCACCTTCGGAGATCACGCTGCTCGAGTTGGTGCCGGGCTGACCCAGCCTGACGGCTGAGCTTGGTCGTTCAGGCTTCGGCAGCGTCCAGGGAGCCTGCGGCCTCTTCAGGCTGATCATCACCGACAGCGATGGGTTCGCCCGCCCCAGCGCCTCGACGACGACGGGAGCGGACCTTGCGCTTGCGAATGCCGAACGCCCACTTGCGATAGCCCGTCTCGAGTTCGTCCACGGTATCGAAGCCGGAGAAGACGTTGACCCAATGCACGAAGACATCCTTGAGCAGGACACAATCGGCCAGGGCACGGTGCAGGATGCCCTGGGGCAAGCCCAGTGTATCCCCGATGACCCCCAGTTTGTATCCCGGTGACTCCGGCATCAGCTTGCGTGCGATGTCCAAGGTGCAGTAGACCGGCAAGCGCGGCATGTCCATGCCGGAGGCCTGAAAAGCCACCGACAGGTAGGACAGATCGAAACCGGCGTTGTGGGCAAGCACGATGGGCTCGTCGACCTCGAGGAAGGCACCGAACAGGGGCATGACCTGCTCGATGCGCGGCTGATCCTTGAGATCGGCCGTGCGCAGGCCATGAACCTTGGTCGCAAAGGGCGATACTGAATGCCTGGGTCGGATGAGTTGGCTGAAGGTCCCGAGGACTTCCCCGGAACCCCGAAAGCGGACGGCCGCAATCTCGATGAGGCCGCCGGCGGAGGTCGGGCGTCCCGTCGTCTCGGTGTCCAGGGCAAGAAACATCTGATCGCGCAAGGGACGCGGCATCAAGGACATCCGGCCCCCTGGTCACGAGGCTCTGGCGAAGGCTTCAGAGAGCGGGAGACGGGGCTCGAACCCGCAACAGCCAGCTTGGAAGGCTGGAACTCTACCAATTGAGTTACTCCCGCAGGACATCATCCTATCACGAAGTGCCGACGGTCTCGCAGAAAGGCGACCCCGAGCCAGACCCTGCACAGGATGCACGCAACCGAGACAAGATCGATACAATGGATTCATGCCTGCAAACGCGCTCTGGATCGACATGTGCCACGGGCACGGCACAAGCCGTCTCGGAACGCGATGGACGGCCTTCACCGACCAGGTCATGGGTGGCCTGTCCCAGGCACAGGCGCGTTACGATATCGTCGACGACCAGGCCTGTCTGCGCCTGGACGGCTTTGTCCGGCTCGAGAATCGAGGCGGCTTCATCCAGGTTGCCCTGCCCTTGGTGGTGGGCGAGCATCCCTTCGATGCCTCGCATTTCGGGGGCCTGCGGCTCAGAGTCTGGGGTACCGGAGCCCCCTTCCAGGTGCACCTCCGTTCGGAGCAACAACGGATGCCGTGGGAACACTACAGCGCCGAGGCTTGGGCACCTGATGCCTGGACCCAGATCGACGTCCCCTTCCACGCATTCAAGCCTGAAATGACACAGGGCATACTGGATCTGAGCCGGCTGACACGCCTGGGGATCGTCGTGGCCAAGCGCCCCGGACCGGCCAGCCTCGCGATCGCTGGCGTCGGCTTCCACGCCTGACTAGAGTTCGAGCTCGCGATCCTGGATCGTACGCTCGACGCGCCGGACGTAGGCCGATTCATAGGCCAGTTGGCGCCCCCTGTAGAACCTGCCGAGAAGCCACTCTCCCGAGCGAGCATCGAACCCTACGGCAGCACCTTCCATGCCTCCCGGCAGGCGTGCGCCCTCGATACGAATCAGGGCGACCTCGCGTTGGCCGAGTCGTTCACGCCCCGCGAGCACCAGGCGCGCCGTCGGCTGGCGCATCAACCCCGCGAAACTGGCGGGCGTGACCTCATCCGGATACAGGCCCACCAGGGAGCGGGACCGGGAATCCCGGCTGCTGACCGTCATCTTCACGAAGGAGAGTGCCCCGGGAAGCTTGATCTGGACGGTCGGACCGCCCTGGGAGAGGACGGCCATGCCGACGGGTGGCCCGTTGCCGGACAGGAACTCATTTCGGGCCGTGGACGGCGGCCGGAAAAGCAGCTTGGCCTGTGACCTTTGCTGCTTGCCCGCCGACCACTCCTGAACCTGATTGACCGCCTCGTAAGGACGCAGGGGCCTCGTGCTTGCCTCAATCTTGGACAGCAAGGCGGACAACTCGGCGTCGCCTGGCCCGGGCAGGGCCGGCGTCGGCAGCGAGGGACCCTGCCCCGGCTCAGGAAGGCCGGACGGTGGCGGGTTAATGACCGATGCGGGCGCACCACCGCACGCAGCAAGGCAAGCGATGAACGCACTCGGAACGAGGCGCCGGACAAGGGCCGAAAGCTGCAACAAAAGGGACGCTCCGGGACGGAAGGCTGTCCATGATTTTAAGAAGCCGTGAAACGCCTGTCAAGGAACGGCAAATCAGCCGGTCCGACCCGGCGCGACCGGCGACGTCTCGAGGTAGAACCGATACACGGCCTCGCCTCGACGAAACAAGCATCCCCAACGCACGGTCCCGTCCTGGGCAACACCCGCCTCGGCGCCATCGACCCCGGGAGGAAGGCCCTGCGGAGCCGGCAGGTGCACGCCGTCGAGCCCCTCGGGGAGCCCTTGCCGGACACCTCGCTGCCAGCGATCAGCCTGTGCGAGTACGGCGCGGGCCAAGGCTACCGGCGACACATCCGCAGCCTTGAAGCCTTGCCGGGTCAGCGCCCGGGGATCACCCGGCGATACCCTGATGGGCAGGACACCCAACACTCCGGGCAGGCGCACCTCGAGTTCGCCGCCCGGGGCTTCCTGGATACGCAAGCCACGCGGCAACCGCGCACTGCGATCGACCTCGGTCGTGACGCGGCCGTCTGGAAAGGTGCGCACGAGATACCGGTCGACGGACCACCCTCCGCCGGCCGACTCCTCGACCGTGAGAACCCCGGAAAGCGGCACCGGATGTCGCAGAGCCCTCTCGACGCGCTGATAGAGGTCGACGGCGGAGAACCCGCCGAGCCCCAATCCGGCCACGACCACGGCGCCACCCGTCGCAGTAAGGAACATGCTACCAATCCTAACGCCATGGCTATACAAAATCAAGACAAGAAACATACAGCATCTCAGCAGAGATACCCCTCATGTCATCTCACCTTCCGAGACGACCGCATCAAGCGCCGCGCAGGCCGTCAAGAAAGCCAACTCCTGTTCCGGCAACCCGACGCCCCACGAGCCCTCCGACCGGATGCCCTGCCACGCGACCTGATCGATCCGGAAGGCCGTGTCCGTCGCCGCGGCGATCGGCACGAGCAAGCGACCATCGGCGTGCCAGACCTGACGCCGCGGGGCGCCCGGATGACGACGCTCCAAGAGGGTTGCCGTGCTCCCGTCGCCCCCTTCGAGGTCGAACCGGCATCGCCAGGCATCGTCGCCGCGATCGATTCGGGCCCGGGCCGCCCTCCATCCGCCCATGAGGTCCCACAACATCCTGAGTCTCCCTGCAGCCTGGGTGGCGTAGCGCCCTTGGGTCAAGCCCTCGCCCACCCAGACAGGACAACCACCCTCGAAGGCGACCTCCCAGCGCATTACCCGGACAGTATCGGCCTCGCGCCGAATGGCCCGGCCGAGGGCCGCATGCCAGCCCAGCCAGGAGACCCGAATGCCGCGCGACGTCTCCCGCGCGAGGCCGGCAAGCCGGATGGCGTCCATCGGCTCCGTGACCAACGGGTATTCGACAAGGACATCGGCACCGGCACCGAGCCCCCACGCCACCCCCTCCGCGTGCGCCGAATCCTCCGTGGCGACGACGAGAACGTCGGGAGCAGCCGCCCGGATCGCCTCGGCCGGCGAGCCTTCGTCCCGCCGCGACCAATGGCCGACCAGCAAGGCTCCGTCTGTCGCCCGGATCGCCTCGGCCCGGGCCCGACCTGCGCGCCCCTTCCCGAGCACACCCCAACGTACCGTCGTCACCGTCGTCCCCTCCCCCGCAACTGGTAAAGTGTAAGCCCTGCCCCGGAAAGACGTTCGCTGCCTTGACCGTCCACCTCGTCTGGTTCCGTGATGCCTGCCGGATCGCGGACCATCCGGCCCTGCTGGCCGCAGCCCGGGCCGGCCGCGTTGTACCGGCCATGGTCGACGATCCCGAGGCGCCAACGGGCGGCGCCAAGGCGTGGTGGCAAGAGCGCCAGGCAGAGGCGCTGGACCGTGATCTGGCCGCGCTGGGCAGTCCGTTGGTCCGCCGCCGCGGGGCGGCCGTCCCGACCCTGACCGGCCTCGCCCGGGAATCCGGGGCGTGTGTCGTCCACGTAACGCGGGCCCTCGACCCGGCGGGCAGCCGGGCGCAGGCCTTGCTGGCGCGAGAACTCGAGCGTGTCGGTATCCGGATGGAACGGCACGGCGGGCAGACGCTCTGGGAACCCGAAACCGTGAGCACGGGGAGCGGTTCCCCGTACCGAGTCTTCACCCCCTTCTGGAAGGCGTGCGCCCTGCGTGAGGCACCTCCGAGGCCTGTTCCCGCGCCGGTCCGGTTGCTGCCGCCCGAAACCCTCCTGCCCTCGGATCCCGAGGCGTGCCGGATGCGCCGCCCCGTACACCCCTGGACAGAAAAGCTGGCGGCCGCGTGGTCACCGGATGAGTGTACGGGACAACATCAGCTCGCGGCCTTCGCTGCGGAACGGGTCCGAGCCTACGCCGCCAAGCGGGACCTTCCGGCTGAGCCGGGGACCTCGTCCCTCTCACCGTGGCTTGCCAACGGCGGCATCTCCGTCCGGCAGGCCTGGTGGACGGCCATGGACGCCTGTGCCGGGCAACCCGACTCAGGCACGGAAACCTGGCTAAGGGAACTCGGCTGGCGCGAGTTTGCATGGCATCTCCTGCATCACTTCCCGCATACCTGCGAACAGCCCCTGGACCCGCGATTCCGGGACTTTCCCTGGCGGGATGCGCCGGAGGAGTTGCGGGCCTGGCAGCAGGGTCGCACGGGCTTCCCCGTCGTGGACGCCGGGATGCGCCAACTGTGGCAGACCGGCTGGATGCACAACCGTGTCCGGATGATCGTTGCCTCCTTCCTGGTCAAGGACCTGCTGCTGCCCTGGCAGGAGGGCGCACGCTGGTTCATGGACACGCTGGTCGACGCGGACCTGGCAAGCAATACATTGGGCTGGCAATGGGCCGCAGGCTGCGGTGCCGATGCGGCACCCTTCTTCCGGATCTTCAATCCCACGACCCAAGCACGCAAATTCGACCCGGACGGGGTCTACATCGGCAGGTGGGTGCCCGAGCTGGCCAACGTTCCGATGCCATGGCGACACGAACCCGATTCGGCGCCACCGCTCGCTGCATCAGGGACCTATCCTCGACACATCGTGGATCATGGCGCAGCCCGGCGCAGGGCGCTGGCGCTGCTCGCGGAACGGAGCGCGGCCCGGTCATGACAGCGCGTCCGCCCGTCGTCGTCGTGGGCGCCGGCATGGCCGGGCTTGCGGCCGCCACCCGCCTGACGCGCGCGGGACGCACCGTGCGCGTCCTGGAGGCCGCACCCCGGCCGGGCGGCCGAGTCGGCGGCGGTATCGCGCGAGGCTTCGTCCTGGACGACGGGTTCCAGGTGCTGTTTCCAGCCTATCCGCATCTCGGCAGGCTGTTGACCATGCGGGAACTCGACCTGCGCCCGGTCGATCGGGGAGCATGGATACGGGATGCCGGTGGACGGTGGGGACGTCTGATGGACCCTCGGCAGGATCCCTTGGCCCTCGGCCAGCTGGTGACGGCACCTTGGTGGCGCACGCGGGACGCCCTTGCGCTGGGACGTTTGACGCTTCTGGCCTTCGGCAACGACGCCAAACGCCAAGCGGGGAGCACGGCCGACCTGCTGCAGCGGGTCGGTCTCTCGGAAAACCTCGTCGAGGCGTTCTTCAAACCCTTCTTCGGGGGCGTCCAGTTGTCGGACACGCTCGAGGCCGCCGCCGCCGACATGCTCGTGGCTTGGCGCATGCTGGCCCTTGGCGGTGCTGCCTTGCCCGCCCGAGGCATGCAGGCCGTGGCGGACCAGTTGGCAGCGGGGTGTGGCGCGCGTGTCGAGACAGGCATCCGGGTCACGGGTTGGCTGACGTCCGGGACGGGGCACGTCACCGGCGTGCGGACCGCCGATGGCCGTTCCTTGGAGGCCGATGGCGTGGTCCTGGCCTGTGCTCCACCTGATTGGCCGAGCTTGCTGCCCGAATGTCGACCTCCCGAGGGCCGCCCTGCCTTCAGCATCCATGTGCTGAGCAACAGGCCCCTCGTGCCGGGCCGACGCCTGCTGCTCGGCAGGCAGGCAGACACCTTCGGAGTCGCGTGCCCCGTCTCGGCCGTCGCCCCTGCCTATGCCCCACCCGGACAGCACCAGACGGTCTTCCAGCTGCGTGAGGCCAATGCCGGAGGAGACCCGGAATCCTGGTTGCGGGCCACGGTCGCGGACTTGGCACCGGGCATCACGGTCCATGCCACAATCGCAGCGTGCCATCGCTCGGCCACGGCGCAGTTCATCCGGGATTCGACTCCGCCTTGGCCAGTCGAACCGCGGCCGGGTCTATACCTCGCAACCGATGCGCAAGTCCGATCCAGCATCGATGGTGCCCTCGCGGCGGGTCTCGATGCTGCCGACCGGCTCCTCGCGCGCCCGTCAGGCTAGGAGGGCCTGCCGGGCTTGGGTACGCCGGCACCCAGCCCGCCATCGATGCCGATGACCTGCCCCGTCATCCACGCGGCCTCTTCCGACAGCAGGTGGGCTGCGAGGGCAGCCACCTCGTCCGCCTGGCCGACGCGGCCGAGCGGGTGCATGGCCATCGATGCCGCCCGGGCGGCATCTGACCGCAGGAGCCCTGCGGCGAGGGGTGTATCGACCAGCGCCGGCGCAATGGCATTGATGCGGATACCGCTCGAGGCATAGGTGATGGCTGCGCTCCGGACCAAGGCCGACACGGCACCCTTCGCCGCAGCGATGGCCTCGTGGTTGGCAAGGCCGACCTGGCCGGCCACGCTGCCGAAGGCCACCACGGCGCCGGAGCGTCGGGCCTGCATGCCGGGCAGCACGGCCCGCATGGCATTCCAAAGCGTACGCACATTGGCGTGAAAGGCCGCATCCAGATCCTCAAGGCGCGTCAGGTGCATCGGCCGTATCAGAATGGAGCCCACGGCATGCGCCAGGCCATCGACCGGCCCGAAGGCAGCCTCGGCCTCACGAACGGCAGCCTCCATCGAGGTGGAGTCGCCGGCGTCGGCCGGCAAGGCCACGACAGCACCCCCGAGCTCGGTCCCGAGTGCCTCGAGCCGTTCCGCACCTCGGGCGACCAGAGCCACGCGGTCGCCGCGAGCGACGAGGCGACGGGCCAGCGCGGCCCCGATGCCGCCGGTGGCCCCCACGACCATCATATGCTTGCCCATACGCGCTCCTTGCTAGACAACAGCTACACAAAGCCTAGCACAACAGGACCAACCCACAAGGACCCCTGCTGGCCCCGGGGAGCGATCAGGCGCCGCGACCTTCCTTGGGGAACCAAGGCACGAAAGCGCTGGTCCGTGCCACATAGGCTGCATAGGCCGGCTTGCGTGCCTTCAGGCCGGATTCGAGCAGGGTGACACCCGAGACCTGCAACAGCAGGAAGGTCATGGCAGCCGGCCCGAGCCAGACCCACCACGAACCGGTGGCCGCCATCGCCACCGCACCATAGCCCCACCAGAGAAGGGTCTCGCCGAAGTAGTTGGGGTGGCGACTGTAGCGCCACAGTCCTCGGTCCATGACCTCATCGGGTCCGGTCCGGGTCCTGCGGAAGGCCGCCAACTGCGCGTCAGCCAGCGTTTCGACAAGCAAGCCGATGATGAAGCAGATGCCGCCCGCCACGTCCCAGATGCCCGGAAAGGTACCTGAAGGGGCAAGCAGGGCGGCCTGCATCGGCAGGGACAGGCCCCAAGACAGAAGAGCCTGAAGCTGGAACACCTTGAAGAAGGATCTCCACCAGAAGTGCTCCCCGTCCGCCGCCCTGAAGGCGGCATAGCGAAGGTCCTCGGGATGTCCGAACTGCCGCCGACCCAAGTAGATACCGAGGCGCAGGGCCCACAACACGACCATGCCCGTCAACAAGACGGCGCGCGGCCCGGAAAGTCCGGCGCGCCAGACAATGACGCCTGCGATGACGGCAAAAGCCGGTCCCCAGAAGGCATCGATGATCGAGGCATTGCGCAAGACGAGGGAGATGCCCCAGAGCACGGCGAAACACACGGAGACAACCGCGAGGCTCCAGAGGAAAGCCTCGGGAATCAGCAAGCTGCCGCCCCGACTTCCGTTCGCAAGCCCTGATCCAGCAGCAGCCGGACGACGGCATCTGCCCAATGCGGTTCGGCGTTGAGGCCGGGGACAAGCCGAAGCGACTTGCCGCCCGCGGCCTCGAAGTCCTCGGAAGCCCGCATCCCGATTTCCTCGAGCGTCTCAAGACAATCCGCCGTAAAGGCCGGACACGCCACGACGACGTCGCGGGTACCTTCGCGCGCCAGGCGGGGGAGAACCTCGTCAGTGTAGGGACGAATCCACGGCGTCCGGCCAAGCCTGGACTGGAAGGCCACGGACCACGCTTCCGGGGCAAGTCCCAGCATTGCCGCAAGGCGACGCGACGTTTCCGTGCACTGGGCCCTGTAGCAGTGCCTGTTGGCCTCGACGATGGCGGCACAGCAGGCATCCGTAGCAAGGCAGTGAGCCCCGGTGGCATCGGACTTGCGGCACTGGCGCTCGGGGAGGCCGTGGTAGCTCATCAACAGATGAGCACCAGGCACCGCGTCCAGCGTCGTCCGAATCTGGTGTGCCATGGCCTTGAGGAAGTCGGGATGGTCATAGAATGCCCCGACGACACGAACCTGGGGGACATTCCAGGCCTGGGCCACAAGCTCATAGACCCGCTCGAGCGTCGACCCCGTGGAAGACGAGGCGTATTGCGGATAGAGCGGGAGTACGACCAACTCGTCCACGCCGGCTGCCTGGAGACGTTCGATGGCATCGGGCAGGGACGGGCGGCCATAACGCATGCCGAGTTCCACCGGCACATCGGCCCCAAGGCGTTGGCGCACCGCCTCGGCGAGGTCGAGACCATGGACGAGCAAGGGCGAGCCACGGTCGGTCCAGACCTTGCTGTAGGCTTCGGCGGAACGCCTCGGGCGAAAAGGCAGGATGACGAGACGAAGCAGCAGTTGTCGGGCCAACGCAGGAATATCGAGCACCCGAGGATCTGAAAGGAACTCAGAGAGATAGCGCCTGACTTCCGGCGCCCGCGGCGCGTCCGGTGTGCCCAGGTTGACCAGGAGGACGCCTTGCCTTACGACCCTCACGGGAACGACGGGCATCATCGCTTCAGGATCTCGCTGAGAGCCAACTGGGCAATCGAGGCCCCCGGGGCCCACACGCGAACGCCTGCCGCATCGAGGCCATCGTCAGCGAGGACGCCCTGTCCGCCCACGTGGAAGGCGACCCTGTCGCCCCATCGCCCGGCCAGCTCGATCAAGGACGCGCGATGCTGGCGGAAGAGACCGTCCCGCATCACCGAGAGATAGACAGCCTGCGGGTCCAGCTTGGCCAAGGCCCGCTCCAGATCATCGAAGGGCACGGACGCACCCAGGTGCAGGACCCTCGCGCCAGCCTGGGAGATGTAGAAGGCCACGAGGAGCGCACCGAACTCATGCCACTCGTCCGGGAAGCAAGCCGTGATGACATAGGGCAAGGAGGCATCCCGGTTCCTCGAGATGTCGAGCAGGCGATGCAAGCGCCGGGTAAAGGCCTGACTCGCCAGGTGTTCCCCGGAAACCGTGCAGACCCCCTCATGCCAGAGATCCCCGATCCGAATGGTTGCGGGCCGGATGACGCTCTCTACGGCGACGGCCACGCTGTAGCGGGCGAAGGCCTGATCCAACGCGGTCTCAAGGGCCATCTCGTCCATCTGCACGGCACCCTGGACCAGTCGCTCCACCAACGCATCGAGCATCGCCGAACGCCCGGAATTCGGACCATGGTCCTCCGCCGGCTCGAGCAACCTCGCCGAGGGCTGTTGCCGGGCAAGTACGGGCAGGGGCTCGGCCAGCAAGGCCTCGATACCGAGACCGGCCACCTCCCCGATGGAGCGCCCTTCGTCCAGCAATGCACGCACGCGACGCAGGACCTGCAGGTCCTGGTCGGTGTACAGCCTGTGACCCTTGGGGGAACGGATGGGCCTGAGCAGGTCGTAGCGCTTCTCCCACGCACGGAGAAGCATCGGTGAAAACCCAGTCAACCGGGCCACCGAGCTCATCTTGTAGGGACCGAGTTCACGCACAGGCAGGCCTCGCCACGGGACACTCCATCCTCCGGCAGGGTCCGAGGGATTGTCAAGCAATTGCCAGATTGCCGTATACCCGCACACCCCCGAGGAGCGGGCAAGTCCGCCCTCTCCCGGGGGTACAACATGAACAGGTTCATCCATTGACCACGCGCCTTCCACCCCAACACCCCGGCACCGCGGCCGTACGGGCCGTGGGCAGGAAGTCAGGTCCGCCTGCCGAAGGCCCTGCGGCGCCATCGATGCCGTCCGATCGCCTGATGTCCGCGCAGGGCAACCGACCGCCGGTGGCGGCATCCCTCGCAAGTACCGTCGCGGCGGCAAGAGCTGCCGGGGAGACTCGGCCGCGCTTCGTCGTACCACGCATCGAGGTGCTCGGCGCGGCAGGCCGGGATCCGCTGCAGCAGAACACCCAGGTGACACGCGACTACCACCAGCTTTCCGAATCGTTTCGGGCCTGGCTCGGGTCGCCCGAGCATCCCAGTTGGATGGCCTTTGGCCAGCACGCCTCCCACGAGGTCGGGGTCGCCATGCGCAGCATGACGCTGACGCGCCGCTTGCTGGCGGACCTGAAGCACGGTCTGACCAAGGCCCCTCATCGCCTGCACGAGTGGGGACCTCGCGTGGCCGATGACCTCGCAGGCATCCTCGCCCAGCAAGGTGCTCTCAGGCAGGCCCTCTCCGTGGTGTTGGCCGAAGCCGATCTCAAGACGGTCGACCTCATTGCCCCGGGACTCTGGCCGGCAGCCAAGGTGCTGCGTGCGCTACCCCGCGTGACCCGGTCCGTCGAGGCCATGGCCGTTCGACTCGAGGAGGGGAACCGTTCGGTCCATGACCACATCGCCCCGGCATTCGCCACGTTCCTCGAAGCCGAGTCGCAAGGTCGCGACGGCTTGAAGACGCTTGCCGGGGCCGGCTACGCCCGCGGCTTGCCCAAGGACCCTGATGGCCTTATCCAGCAGGCCTTCGCGGCCTATGCCGAAGCCCGCCGGGCCTCGGATCCCGACCTGCGCGCCGAGGCAATGCACAGGGGCAACTTGCTGCTGGGCATCCACGAACAGAAGAATGTGCTGCAACCCATCTTCGACACGGTTCGGCGCGAGTTCGCCTCGGCCTCCCGCGGCTTGGCCATTCACGATCCTGTCGGGACGTATCCGGTTCTGCGCTCGGGAAAGGGCAACTGGGCCGACTACGACGACCGGATGGGACGCCTGCCGGACGGACGCTACGGAGAGGCGCCGGGGACCATCAGCGGCTATTTCCGCGACCGTATCGCAGACACCCGCCTCTTCCAGCCACCGGCCGACGACGTGCGCATCAGCGAGCGAAAGGGCCAACGACCGGGCTGACACCCACCGCCGGCTCCGGCTAGACAAATATTGGACAAGCCAGCCAAGCTGGAGCACGATGGGGGGCTTGCCCCCGCTTCCATGAGGAGATCGAGATGCCCAAGCGGTCGCTGTTCCTTGCCTGTGCCTTGCTGGCCCTTCCAGCCTTGCCTGCCTGGGCGGAAGTCGATGACGCGGGGGCTTCGGGCTCCTTGCCGAACACCTGGGGTTTCCCCGTGCCGAACCCGCCCGGTAGCGACGTGCGCATTGACGGACAGGTCGAAGTCGGTGCCGTCAGCGTCATCAGCCACACAATTAAATACGGCACGCTGGGCACGGTCTTCGATTACGTGGCGGATGGCCGTCAGGATACGCTTTTTCCTTTTCAGCGCCTGCAGGCCGGGCTGACTTTCGGCGAACGCCACAAGTGGTCCTTCCTCTACCAACCCATCGATTTGCGAACACAGACCGTCCTGACGAAGGACGAACGCGTCGAGGAGATCACCTTCAAGCGGGCCACGCCGATGGATATCCGCTACGGGTTCGACTTCTATCGCACCAGCTACCTCTATGACTTCGACCTCGATCCGGACAAGGAGTTTGCGCTGGGCCTCAGCTTGCAGCTCAGGAACGCGGTTTCGGTGTTCGCGTCGGCCAATGGCGAGCAACGCGTGGTCCGCACGGATCTGGGTCCCGTGCCGTTGCTCAAGCTGCGCGCGCGCCAGCCCCTCTCGGGCAGGGCCTGGTGGGCCGTGGATGCCGATGGCTCCTATGCCACCAGCGCCGGATTCAACGGCGTGGACTTCCCCTTCGAAGGTGCACTGCTCGACGCCTCGCTTCGGACGGGGCTTGCCTTGTCGCCGTCCTACGACGTCTTCGCGAACCTGCGCTACATCGGTGGCGGCGCCAAAGGCACGGAACGGCTCAAGCAGCCCTTCAGTGACGGCTTTGCGGAGAACTGGCTGCAAACCGTAACGGTTTCGTTCGGCCTAGGTTTCCGCTGAACCTGCGATTGCCTCAGGCCACTCAGCCCGGGGTACCCCATCAGTACATGTTGAGTTGGAGCTTGGCGACCTCGGACATCATGTCCTTGGTCCAGGCCGGTTCCCAAGTCACCTCGACCTCGGCCGACTCGATACCCTCGATCGCTTCGATCTTCTGACGGACTTCCCCGGGCATGCTGCCTGCCACGGGACAACCCGGAGACGTCAGCGTCATGACGACATAGGCTGTGCGATCGGGTGCCACCCGATGCTCGTAGATGAGACCCAGTTCGTAGATGTCCACGGGAATCTCGGGGTCATGGACCGTCTTCAGGACAGACACCATCTCCTCCTCGAGGCGTGCGATGGTATCCGTGTCGAGTGGATCGGCATGCACGGACAACGGCGTCCCGGCCTGAGCATCGGACACGGCTCAGACCTCCGTCGATACGGCTTGGTCGACCTTGCGATCGAGGGCTGCCAGCAGGGTGTGCCAGGCAAGGCTCGCACATTTGACGCGGGCAGGATATTCGGCAACGCCGGCCAATGCTGCCAGCTTGCCCAATTGGTCGAGGTCGGCCTCTCCCGTCGTGACCAGGCGATGAAATTGTTCGTGCAAGGCCCGGACCTCGGCTTCGCCCTTGCCTCGGACGCTTTCCGTCATCAGCGATGCCGAAGCGGTCGAGATGGCACAGCCGTCGCCTTCGAAGGCCGCCTCCAGGACCTTACCCTCCGCACACCGCAACTGCACGACAAGCTGGTCGCCACAAAGCGGATTATGACCGTGCGCCCGGTGGGTCGCATCGTCGAGGGCACGACGGTTCCGCGGCTTGCGGTTATGGTCCAGGATGACTTCCTGGTAGAGATCTCTCAGTTCGTCCACTTTCCCGTCCTCAAGCGAACATGCCGCGAATGGCCATCAAGCCCTCAGCGAGGGCCTCAAGGTCCTCGCGCCTGTTGTACAAGCCCAACGAGGCACGGGCCGTGGCCGCAACTCCGAAGCGCTTCATGACGGGCTGGGCACAGTGGTGCCCAGCACGGATAGCGATGCCGCGGGCATCGAGCAGCGTGCCGAGGTCGTGCGGATGAACGCCATCGATCACGAAGCCCAGAACGCCCGCCTTGTCCGGGGCCGTCCCGACCATCCGCAGGCCGGGTATCTCCCCCAGCAACGCGGTGCCGTAGGCAAGCAAGTCATGCTCGTACGCCTGGACGCGCGCGAGACCGCAATCATCAAGATACGCAAGAGCTGCCGAAAGACCGATGACCCCCGCCACATGAGGCGTCCCGGCCTCGAACTTGTGGGGAACCTCGTTGAAAATCGTTTCCTCGAAGGTCACGGACAGGATCATGTCCCCGCCCAAGTGATAGGGCGGCATGGATTCCAACAACGACTCACGCCCCCAGAGCACGCCGATGCCGGTCGGCCCGTAGACCTTGTGGCCGCTAAAGACGTAGAAGTCGCACCCGAGCGAGGTGACATCGACAGCCATGTGAGGTGCCGCCTGCGAGCCATCCACAAGCGTCACGGCGCCGACGGCCTTGGCAGCCGCCACCATGTGCTGCACCGGGTTGACCGTACCCAAGGCGTTGGAGACATGGATCATGGCCGCCATCCGGGTCCGCGGGCCCAGCAAGGTCAGCCACGCATCGAGATCCAGGGAGCCATCATCCAGAATCGGCGCCACGACCATACGGGCACCTGTCTGCTTGCACAACTGCTGCCACGGCACGAGGTTGGCATGGTGCTCCATCCCCGTGATCAGGACCTCGTCTCCGGGGCCGAGGTTGGCACGCCCCCACGTGGAAGCCACCAGGTTGATGCCCTCGGTCGCGCCACGGACAAAGATGACACCCCGCGGCCCGGGCGCCCCGATGAATCTGGCGACCTGGGGCCGGACGGCCTCGTAGCGTGCCGAGGCTTCCTCCGATAGCTTGTAGACACCACGGTGCACGTTCGCATTTTCCCATGAGTAGAAACGCGTCACGGCATCGATGACCGTCTGGGGCTTCTGCGTTGTGGCCGCGCTGTCGAGATAGACGAGCGGCTTGTCACGGAACGTCCGGGCAAGCAGCGGAAAGTCTGCCCGCCAAGCGCCAACGTCGGTCCCGACCCTCTGCCCGAGTCCGTTCATGATTCTTCCTCCGCGAGGCCTGCCTCGGCCAGATCTGCCCGAATCGCACGGATGGTCGGGGCCGACAAGCCCTCGAGGGCAGGCCGGGCAAAGGCCGCCGCCAGAAGCGCCCGTGCCACCGCCTCATCCAGGCCGCGCGCCCGCAAGTAGAAGACGGCCTGCTCATCCAGCTGCCCCACGGTCGCGCCGTGGCTGCAGGCGACGTCATCCGCCAGAATCTCGAGCTGGGGCTGGCACAAGGCAGAAGCCCCGGCGGCGAGCATCAGCGCACGCAACTCCTGATCGGACTTCACGGCACGGACTCCCTCAGCCACGTGAACGAGCCCCGTGAAGACGCCACGCGCACCGCGGCCGTGAAGACCCCGATGGACCTGACGGCTGGTCGTGCCGGAGGCCAGGTGGCGCAATGCCAGCCGGACGTCCGCATGGGCATCCTCAGGTCCTGCGATGAGGCCACGGTACGTGAAGTCTGCCCCCTCGCCCACCAGGTCGACGGCAAGGTCCTGGCGATGCCAGGCTGCGCCTGTAACGGCCACGTGGATCGTCAGCCGGGCACCCGCTTCGACCGAGAAGGACTGGCTGTCCTGCCACCACGTCTCGCCCAAGCGCTTGGCCGTGTGCCGGACCCAATGAAGTTCGGCATCGGCACCCACCACGGCGTGGCCTGCCGACAGGATGGTTCCGGAAACGATCCCGTGATCCTCGACCACCACCCGCGCCCCGGGTGCCAGCACCACCACCAGCGGCAGCAATACCCCGGAACCGCTGACCGGTCGACGCCAGACACGCACGGGCTCGTCGAAAATCCCGTCCACCTCCAGCACCCCACCGGCGACGGCGCAGGCACGCGTCACGTCGGCAAGGCCGCCGCGGCCCACCTCGCCCTCGGCCCACGAAGCAACGGCACCACCGTCAAGGCAGGCGTCGGCCAGAGGACGACACCGAAGTCCGGAACGGACGACGGCTGGCCAGGTCCACGTCCCGTCGCCGTTGAGTACCCAGGCATCTGAGGGAGGCTCCGGCGCCTTGGCCGGTCCCGCCTCGGCAAGCCGCGCGAAAAAAGGGGCAGGATCCGTGGTGCGCCACGCCTCAATCCGGCGATGTGGCAAGCCTTCGCGCTCCAGACGCGCACGGGCACCCTTCTGCCAAGCCGCGACGACATCCGGCGCGACAGCCGGCAGCAAGGCTTCAAGCAGTCGCGAGGTCACGCCTGCACCTCGGCACGCAGCCAGTCGTAGCCGCGATCCTCGAGTTCGCGTGCAAGGTCCGGCCCACCGCTGCGGACGATGCGCCCATCCATCAGGACATGGACGACATCGGGCACGATCAGGTCGAGCAGCCGCTGGTAATGGGTGACGAGCAGCATCGAGCGATCGGCGGCACGCAGGGCGTTGACGCCATCGGCGACAGCCTTGAGCGCGTCGATGTCGAGGCCGGAATCTATCTCGTCGAGGACGCAGAGGCCGGGTTCCAGCATGGCCATCTGGAAGATCTCGTTGCGCTTCTTCTCGCCGCCCGAGAAGCCCTCGTTGACGTTGCGTTGCAGGAAGGTTTGGGGCATGTCCAGCACCTTGAGGCGCGCACGGGTCTGCGTCAGGAAATCCATGGCATCCAGTTCGTCCAGCCCACGCTCCTTGCGCACGGCATTGACCGCTGCCTTGAGGAAGTAGGTATTGCTCACCCCAGGAATCTCGACCGGATACTGCATGGCGAGGAAGACACCCGCGCGGGCCCGTTCCTCGATGGCCATGGCCAACAGGTCCTGATCCCGGTAGAGCACGGTCCCGGCCGTCACGGCAATGCCCGGACGACCCGCAAGAACCGAGGCCAACGTGCTCTTGCCCGCGCCATTGGGCCCCATAACCGCGTGGACCTCCCCGGCGGGCAGGTCAAGGTCGAGGCCCCGCAGGATCTCGCGGTCTCCAGCCCCGGCATACAGTCCCTTGATGGTCAGCATCTGGCCTCTCTCCCTCAACCCACGCTGCCTTCGAGGCTCAAGCCAAGCAGCTTCTGGGCCTCGACCGCAAACTCCATGGGCAACTCGCGCAGCACGTCCTTGCAGAATCCGTTGACGATCAGCGAGACGGCATCCTCTGCGGACATGCCGCGCTGCTGACAATAGAAGAGCTGGTCCTCGCTGATCTTCGACGTCGTCGCCTCGTGCTCGATGATGGCGGAGGGGTTGGCGACGTCAATCGTCGGGAACGTATGGGCTCCGCAGCGGTCCCCCATCAACAGGGAGTCGCACTGTGCATGGTTGCGGGCACCCTCGGCTCCCGGCAGCACCTTGATCAGCCCGCGATAGGTATTCTGGCCAAGACCTGCGGAGATGCCCTTGGAGACGATGGTGCTCCGGGTGTTGCGGCCGACGTGGATCATCTTGGTGCCGGTGTCGGCCTGCTGGCGATGGTTGGCCAGGGCCACCGAATAGAACTCGCCTACCGCGTCATCGCCAAGGAGGATCACCGAGGGATACTTCCACGTGATGGCCGATCCCGTCTCGACCTGCGTCCAGCTGATCTTGGCCCGGGCAAAGGCCTTGCCGCGCTTCGTCACGAAGTTGTAGATGCCGCCACGACCCTCGGCATCGCCCGGATACCAGTTCTGGACGGTGGCGTACTTGATCGTGGCATCGTCGAGCGCCACCAACTCCACGACGGCGGCGTGCAGCTGGTTTTCGTCCCTGCGCGGCGCCGTGCATCCCTCGAGGTAGCTGACATACGCACCGGCCTCCGCGACCAGCAAAGTGCGCTCGAACTGGCCCGTACTTGCGGCATTGATGCGGAAGTAGGTCGAGAGCTCCATCGGACAGCGGACACCGGGCGGGATGTAGCAGAACGAGCCGTCACTGAACACGGCCGAGTTGAGGGCCGCATAGAAGTTGTCCGTAGGGGGGACGACGCTGCCAAGGTACTTCCGCACCAACTCGGGGTGCGCATGGACCGCCTCGCTGAAACTGCAGAAGACGATACCCAGTTCGGCCAGCTTGTCCTTGAAGGTGGTCGCGACGGAAACGCTATCGAAGACGGCATCGACAGCAATGCCCGAGAGACGCATCTGCTCGACCAGCGGAATGCCGAGCTTGTCGAAGGTCTTCCGAATCTCGGGATCCACCTCGTCCAGGCTCTTGGGCGACTCGGCGACCTTGGGGGCGGCGTAATAATGAAGATTCTGATAATCGACCGAGGCGATCTGCAAGCGGGCCCACGTGGGCTCGCCGTCGCGTTCAAGCATCCGCTGCCACTGGCGGAAGGCCTTCAGGCGCCACTCCAGCAGCCACTCGGGTTCGCCCTTCTTAGCCGAGATCGCCCGGACGATACCCTCTGAAAGCCCCTTGGGCAGGATCTCGGTCTCAATGTCCGTGACGAAACCGTAGGCGTATTCCTGCTCGGTCAGCCCCTTGAGGGTGGCGGCATCGTTCATCGGCTTGCTCCCGCAACGGACACGGACCCGCAGGTCCCGGACGAACACCCTCCGGCTTGCGCCGGCATCGGCACGAGCGGCGACGCCGCTGCAGTCGCGTCGAGATCCGCGAGGACCACCTCGGCCAAAGCCGAGCGCAAGGCGACATTGATGCGGCTCCACGGCCCCCTCGCCGCACACCGCGCCTCATAGGCACAACCCGCCTCGCCGGATTCCACGCACTCCGTCACCGAGACCGGCCCCTCCATGGCCTCGAGGACCTCGAGGACCGTCAGGGCCTCTGCCGGCCGTACGAGACGATACCCCCCCCGTACCCCTCGGACGGAATCGAGGACACCTTCCCGGGCAAGTACCTTGAGCACCTTGGTGACGGTCGGCAGCGGCAACTGAGTTGCCTCGGCCAGTTCGGCAGCGCTCTGGCTGCCACCGCGGCCAGCGGAGGCGAGGCGCCCGAGGATGACCAGGGCGTAGTCGGTCAGTCGATTGATGCGGAACACGTTATACGGGACCAAATGAGTACCCTTTTAGGATACCAGTCCCCGTGACCGCGTCAACCTGTAAAGGTGATCAGGACTTAGACAATTGTTTCTTCAGGGTGCTGGCCTCACGCAGGCGCCCGGTTTTCTCGAGCACCCCGACCAGAACACCGACAGCGGCAACCCGCCGCGCATCATCGACAGCCATCTGGCTGACCGATTCCACGACGGCACGCGCCAACGGCTCTGCCTCACGGGCCTTGCCGGCAGCCAGCAGCACATGGGCGAGATTGTGACGCGACGTCAACAACTCGGCATGATCCTTGCCGAGGATCGCTTCCCGAACCTCAAGCGCCTCACGTGCGGCGACAACGGCCTCGGCGTGCTGCCCGGCCTGCTGCCGCGCCCACGCCAGCCCCGTCAGCGCCTGTGCACGGCCCAGACTGCGCGCCCCGCCCCGAAGGACCATCTTCTCCGACAACTCCTGAAAGTGCCCCCCCGCCAGACCGGCGGCACCGCACTCAAGTTCCGCCGAAGCCAAGTGGAACAAGGCATCGAGGTGGGCATCGGAAGGCTTGGCTGGTTCTGCCGGAATCTCGCCGTCCGGCACAGTCGCCATGGGATCCGTCAGGCGGACCCGCTCCTGGAAGACCTCGAGGGCAGCCTCCTCGCGGTCCGTCTGCTGCAGCAAACGCGCCCACTTGTCGAGAAGGCCGTCAAGCTCCTCAAGAACTCCCCCGCGAGCCACGGCGAGGGCCTCGGCAAGATGCTGCTCGGCCTCAGCAAAGGCCCCCGACTCCCGCTCGGCCGCGCCAAGGTTGGCCATGGCCACCACACGGGCCCGTGGCTCACTGGCCCAGTCTAGGGCCTCGGCGTAACACGCCTTCGCCTCTACGGAGCGCCCGAGTCCCTGCAGGATGGTACCCAAGAGGTTGAGCGAGGCCGCGAGGTCGTTCGCCCCATCCGGAAACGGCAAAGCACGAGCAAGGTCGACCGCTTTGCGCCCGGCTGTCTCGGCTTCGATCCACCGGCCACCGCCTCTTGCGGCAATCGCCTGCTTCAGTGCCTGTGACCATGCCCGCTGGGCCGGGGTCAACGGGGTCGCGTCGGGTGCCTGAGTGCCAAGGGTCATGCTTTGTCCATACCCCGGCGAGCCCGCTTCAACGAGGCTTCGCCGTCTTCTTGTCGCAGACCGCCGCGAGCTTGCCCAGGGCCGTCGACAGGTCGACCAGCGCGGCTGCCGGCAACACGACGGCGCCGATGAGCCCGAGTCCGTTCGCCTGATTACGCTCGATGAAGCGCATCAGGTCCGGCGCCATGTAACCCGGGCAGGCCTCCTTGCCCACGGCAGGCTTGCCGGGCAAAGCGGAAGATGCGCCCGCTGCCCTCACGCGGTCCAATGCGACATGCCGGTCGAAAACCAGGCTACTCAGGCCCGTGTAAGTCTCGAAGTCCACGTGCTTGTCGAACCACGCCTCCCGCAACACCTCCATGTCCTTGTCGACCGCGGTCAGTACCGCGCTTTCCCGAGTGACCCAGGCCTTTCGGCTCTCGGCATCGGTCGGCACCTTGGCCGGCGCAACTGCCAAAGTCGCGCGGACCCGATTGAGAACCTCGGGCCACGCGCCCGCAGCCGTCGTCGACGGCAGGGCGGGTGCGGCGGGGGATTGGGGTCCGATGGGCTTGGGCATATCTGCGGGCCTCCCGACCCTGCTGCTTGTTCTATCGAGACCTGTGCCCGGGAACCTGCTTCCCCTCGCGACGGGAAGCATGAGTGCCTTCCCGTCGACAGGACGCAGGGAGCGAAAGATGCTGTGCAAGATGTCCCCTTCCAAAGCCCTCGAAATCGTTTAGCTCTTGTCAGAACCCACACCATAAGGGGATTATTGATGTGGATGCCCAACATGTCCGGGACAGTCGCCTTGACTCGCAAAGGTGACGTCCCAGGGAGACCTAGATGCCGAGAACGCGAACCAAGCCTGCCGCAAAGAAAGCTGTACAGGTCCAGAGAAGGCCTCGGCGTACGGCTTATGAGCTTCTGCAGGACCTTGAAACCAAGCGAAGCGTATTGGTTGCCCAGTATGAGGCCAAGCTTGGTGCCCTCGACACCAAGATCAAGAATCTTCAGTCCCGGCATCAGGATCGCATCGAAGTTGCGCGAATTGTCGAGTCGATGACACCTGAGCAGATTGAAGCGCGCGAAATTGAAGTTCGTGCTCAGCTGAGCGCGCTCAAGAAAGCCAGACGCATCACAAGCGCCTAGTTTCAAACGAGCTTCGGCCGTCAGCTTCCCACGTACACCCTAGGCAAGCGACGGCCGAAGCCCGTCAGAATCTCATAGGGGATCGTGCCTGCACCCCGCGCCAAGTCCGCGACATCGAGGTTTGCCTTTCCTTGTTGCCCGACAAGGACAGCCTCGGTACCCTCCGGAAACTCGGCGAGGTCCCCCGGTCCGAGATCCACGACGATCTGGTCCATGGATATTGCGCCCACAATGGACCGGCGACGGCCTGCCACCAGAACCTGGCCCCTCCCCTCGAGCGATCGGGGCAAGCCGTCCGCGTACCCGACGGGAAGGACGCCGAGACGGGTTCGCGCATCGACCGTATGACGCTCCCCGTACCCGACGCGTGTCCCAGCAGGTACCGAGCGGACCTGCATCAGCCTTGCCCTGAGCGTCCAGACCGGTCGCAAGTCGAGTCCCGGCGGCACGGGGACATCCGGTACCAGCCCGTGCAGCAGCAGGCCGGGGCGGACCATGTCCCAGTGGCTCTCCGGCGCACGAAGCGTTGCCGCCGAATTGGCCAGATGCCGCAAGGTCCCTGCTGGCCACGGATGCGCGATAACAACACGGCGGAAGATCTCCTGCGCCCTGCGCATGGACGTGGGGTCGGGATCGTCTGCCGACGCGAAGTGGCTCGAGAGACCGACCAGATCGAGACCATCGGCTCCGAGCACGAGCGACAGCATGCTGCCGACAGATCCGGTCTCCGTGCCGACCCGGGCCATGCCCGTATCCACCTTGAGGTGGACGGATGCCTGAAGACCCAGCTCCTTCGCCGTGGCGGCAAGCAGCTCCAGATCAGACGGGGCGGACATCGTCAGCTCGAGGCCGTTGCGCAGGGCGGTCGCCCAGGCCTGGGCCGGCACCAGGGACAACAACAGGATCGGATGCCGGATGCCGGCTTGGCGCAGGCGGATGCCCTCGCCGACCGTGGCGACGGCCAGCCGGTCTGCACCGGCCTCCACGGCGACCCGGGCAAGGGGCAAAGCCCCGGCGCCGTAGCCATCGGCCTTGATGACGGCCATCAGATGCGTGTGGGGCGCCAGCCACCTCCGCATCGCCGCGACATTGTGCCGGTATGCCGCGAGGTCAATCTCCAGCCATGCGCCGCGGAGATTGGCGAGGGAAGGCAGATCGTGCCGCTCGGGAACCATAGGCTCTACCCAAAGCCTAGCATGGGCATCGGCAGGTCGGACTGGCGATTCTTTGCCATGACTTAACTCGCCCTTGGGGCGCTCGGCATCTCGTTTGCCGATAACCCGGGAGAGGAGAGCGCGCAACGTGATCTGCATCTACCACCAGCACGAGCCCGGCACCGTCCAGTGCCAGCGCTGCCGCATACCCTTGTGTTCGCCTTGTGGCCAGGACAGCGTGTGCAAAGCCTGCCGTGCGGCGCGCGACCAGGCCCTCGGCCAGCGGGCCGCCGGCAGCAGGCCGGCACGCCTGGTCGACAGCCCTCGGACCCGCTCCGTGACCCGTCGCCTCGTGACCGCACGCGCCGAACGGTTGGCGTCCGCCCAAGGGGCCCGTCGACGCAGCAAGGGCGACACGACGCTTGGATGGGCCGTTGCAGCCTTAGTCGCAGCATTCGTCCTCGGCAGAACGTGGGGAGGCTCCCAGGAGACGCCGGCAACCGACCCACCGGCCCCTGCGCCCATCGCGACCGAAGTCGCCGCACAGCGTGAAGAGGCAAGCCGGGTTCCGGATGAACCAAGCCCCCAGGCCCGCGATGTCGTGCGCGATGCCGTCTACATCCCCTCCGCCTCCCCTGAAGCACGTATCGCACCGCGCGGTCCTGCACGGCCCGCCATGACGGCCGAGCGCTTCGAGGCCCTGATTGATGCCCGTATTGCGGCTGCAGCGCAGCGGGCAGCCGCCGGCCGCATCACCGTGCCGACCGGAGACGTGCTACAAATCGCCCCCGCGGCCGAGCCACCCGCTGCAGCGCCGACCCAGGCCGCTGAACCCGCCGCCGGCAGCGTGAGCCTCGCGTGGCCGACCGCCGGCAATACCCTGCGCTATACCACTTACATCAAGGTCCGCCTCGACAAGCCCCAGGCCTTCCGCCTGCTGCAGGTCGCGGTCGACGGGAGAGCCGTCGTGTCGGAGACGCGCCTGTCCGCCCAGATGGAAGTCCCGCTTGACACCACCGGTCTGGAGGATGGCCCCCACAAGATTCGCCTGTATGCATGGACCCACGGCGGCCGCCACCAGGCCAGCGAACCGGTGGACGTCGAGATCACGAACACCCCTTGAGGGTTACCCACCGCCGTCCACCAGCGGAGGGTTGATTTCCCCCGATTTTCTTGGAGATATCCACCGGCCATGAGGGAAATCCGCCTTTCGTGAGCTGGAAATCACGTGTTAATTTGGTGACGTTTGCACAAGGTTCAGTCTCAGGGAGCCTTCCACCTTGACCGCCGATGCCACCGGCCTCAACCGTCGGATTCCAGCCGCCACCGTTAGGCGCGTGCTTGCGCGTGTCGCGCGCCTCGAAGCCCGCTGCCTCGAGGCGCGGCTTGATGTAGCCAACCTGCGTGAAGCGCTGGCGCAAGCCGAGCGGGGACAGGACGATCTGCGGTGTCGCCTTGCTGAGCGGGAGGAACACCTCGAGCGCACCGTCCTGCTGCAGGCGTTTCGCAGCCAAGAGCCGCGTCGGGCGATCTGGCCGTTCTCCCTCGCCGTGCGCTAGCGCCGAGTCGTATGCGAGACGACCTCACGAGATCGTGAGGTCGTCTCCTTCTTGGGTCGGCTTGCGCAGCCTGCGCCGTGGCAGTCTGCTGCCTGCCCCTCCTGCGCCCAGGTCGGCGTCCTGACGGGCATTGCCAGACCTGCCGCGCCCCTCGACTGCAATCTCCACCTTGTCCGCCTGCAGCTTGTGCTGGTGCAGGATATCCCGGATCTGGCCCATCTTCTCCGCCACTTGTTCACGCGCCGCCTGAGATTGCGCCACGATGACGACGCTGACCTTCTGCTGGGCATAGGTGAAAGAGAGATCCAGCTTGCCGAGATGTTCCGGGGCCAGTTGGAATCGCAGGGTCGTCGCCGGAGGATCACCTGGACGGGACCGCAGGACTTCGGCCCGGACGAGGCCAGGCAACGCCGGCACCTCGAGCCCCGGCCTCATGCGGATCACGGAGCTGTCATCGGCAGACACTTCAGCCACCTGCGTCAGCGGCGCCTGCAACCCGGGATGAGGCTGCTGCTGGAACCAAGTCTCCCAAGCCTTGCCCGCTGCCTCCCCACGGTCGGACGGTCCCTCCAGGACGAGTCCCGCCACGGCCCCTGCCGCATCCGTTGCCGTCAACGCCTCGGTGGTCATGTCCTCGGGCACGAGTCCGGGCACCCACTGGGCCAGGTAATGCAGGAAAGGCCGACGCGCGACGGCCTCCCGGTCTTCCTTCGCCTCCTCGACCTTCCGGTCATGGTCCGGGTTCTCGGCCTCTTGCGGGCTGACCTGCCTCACCTTGGGGGGCTGGATGGGCGGCACCGACATCATGGTTGCTCCTTCCTGACCAAGCCCAGGCGACGTGGGGCCTGCTGCTCGGAGGCCTGGATCAGGCCTGCCATCCAAGGGGACTCCGGTTCGGCGGCCAAGGCGGCTTCTCGCGCCGCGTCCTGTTCGTCTTCCTCGATGCGGAGACGCTCCTTCTTGAGGTAGCCCTGCACCGCCATCTCGTCGAGGAGCATCGCGTCCTTGCGGGCCATCTCTGCAGCCCATCGCTCCTTGGCCTTGTCCTTGTGCTTCTCGAGAATCTTGACCTCACGCTTCGCGAGCTTCAGATCCTGCTCGGCCTTGTCCACCGCCGCCTCTGCTTCCCGCAGGCGTTGCTCCTGGGCCTCGAGCTTCTTCTCGAGGACGGCCGCATAGTCGTTGCCCATCTGCACGTTGGCCGCCTGGCCGGAGGCCAGCGATGCGCCCATCGACCGGCGAGCCCCCGCCAACCGGGCCTTGAGCTCGTCGCGCGCATCGCGCTCCTGATCTCTTGCCCGCTCGATTCTGGCTTTTTCCTGAGTCAGCTTGTCCTCGCGCTTGACCCGAAGGTCGAGGACCGTGGCCATCCGGTAGCGGAATTTGGCAGGCACGATCAACGCGCCTTCCTGCGGGACATCCAGCCGAAAAGCAACTGCCAAAGGGTCTTGCGACGGCGTTTGAGGCTGCGAACACCCTTGACCTCGACATCCGGGCGGCGCTTGGGTTTCTTGCCGCGCACCTTGGACGGCCGCTCATCGCCTTGCGCGGCTTCCGCCTCCTGCGCCTCGCGTTGCAGGCGGCGCATCAGCTTCTGGGCAGCCTCGTCATCCGGGTTGAGGCGCAAGGCCACGTCGAGTTCGGCCTTGGCATAACTGCTCCAGCCCTTGCGGGCGTAAAGGGCTGCCAGAAGCGTCCGGTACGTCGCCTCTTGGCCATCGAGCGAGATGGCCTCCTTGGCCGATTCGATGGCCTTGCCGATCTCGCCCTCGGCCTGCAGGGCCATCGCTGCGTTGTAGCAGGACTTGGCACGGGAATTTCTGAAATCCGTATTGGGCGCGGCGGCCGGAGCGGCCTGGGTATTGCCAAGCATGCGCCGGGTGAAGTCGTATTCCGACCGCTGCTCGGGATCCTTGAGGACGTTGTAGGCACCGGATATCTTGGCGAAGCGGGCCTGGACCTCTTCCTGCTTGTCCGTGTCGCCCACGAAGCGATCAGGGTGCAACTCTCGACTAAGACGCCGGAAGGCATCCTTCAGGGCGGCATCATCCGAATCTTCGGAAACGCCCAGGATTTCGTACAGGTCTTCGCTCGTCGCCGACATCGTCATCGCAGCAGGCTTCTGGCTGAATCCAGCCTCGTGGGAAAATCGGCATTGAGCAACAGCTCACGCCACGCCTCATCCAGGTCCAGGCGGTCCGTGGCCGGTTCGAGGCACGAAATGACCGTACGCGTCACGGGATGGGCCGTCAACGTGTACCGCTCGTCCGGACGTGCCCGGACGGCACGCTCCCAGTAGTCGAGGGCCGCACCGTAGTACGCAAGCCCATCCTGCTCACCCAGCGCGACGCACACGTGACCGGCCAACTCGAACGTGACCCCCAGGCTCCACAGGCCGCCGGGGCCCGGCATCGGCTGGTCCGACGCCTCCCGCAGCGTCTCCTCGACGAAGATCAGCGCCCGGCGGAAGACAGCTCCCGCCGTTCGGGGGCGCTTGGCACGACCGTACAGGACACCCGCGCGGAGCAACAGCAGGATGATGGCGTGGAATGCCCCGAAGACCGGCGACTCCGGATCGAGCCAATCACGGACCGGCGTTTCGAGACCTAAGCTCTCCTGGGCCAGGACCTCGAGACAGCGTGCCGCCTGGTGGCACTGGCCGCTGGCCAGCAGGGCGTCGACGACCCGCGCCGCCTCATCTCCCCCCGACCGGGCGACCTCGAGAATGGCCAGTTGCGCCTGAAGCAGCCCACCTCCGGAAGGAGGCAGCCAGAGCGGGGGAGTGGTTTCCTGCGACGGCTCTTCCATGGCGTCCCGATAAATCATACCCAGGTTGCCGACAGGGCTCTCCGGGGCTAGGATCAGCCACATGACCCGCATCCACAGACTCCCCGACGTGCTGGCCAACCAGATTGCAGCGGGCGAGGTCGTCGAGCGCCCGGCACAGGCGGCGCGCGAACTGGTCGACAACGCCCTCGATGCCGGCGCTCGGCGCATCGAGGTCCTCGTCGCCGATGGCGGCCGGACGATCCAGGTCGTCGATGACGGATGCGGCATGGCCCCCGAAGACCTGCCGATGGCCTTCGAGCGCTTCGCGACCAGCAAGGTCCGGGTGCTGGCTGACCTCGAGGAGTTGGTGACGATGGGTTTCCGTGGTGAGGCCCTCGCCGCACTGGGGGCCGTGGCCCGCGTGACCCTCCGGTCGCGACCAGCCGCGCAGGACCAAGCCTGGAGCCTCACATGCGTGTCGGGTGAAGTGGGCACGCTGCAACCTGCCGCGGGAGCACCGGGCACCAGCGTTTCGATCTCGGACCTCTTCGCGGCCACGCCCGGACGCCTCCGGTTCCTGCGCTCCGACGCGACAGAATCCGGCCACGTCGTGGAGGCCCTTTCGGCCGTCGCTCTCGCCCATCCTGAAGTCGATTTCAGAGTCACGGTCAACGGCAAGGTGGTCCTCGACACGCATGGCCTGCCTGACCTGGGGTCCATCCTTTCCCGGATGCTGGGCGCCGGCAGTTCGGAGCTTCTGTTACCTGTCCACGCGGACACCCCCGTCGGCGAGGTCACGGGATTCGTCTGCGCCCCCGAGTTGATCCGCGGCGACCGCAGCCGCCAGTGGCTCTTCGTCAACGGACGCCCGATCCGGCATCCCGCACTAGCCCGGGCCGTCGACGAGGCGATGGCGGGCCATATCCCCTCGAGCCGGCATCCCATCTACGCCCTGGACCTGCGCCTCGACCCGCGGCGCGTCGACTTCAACGTCCATCCGACGAAACGCGAGGTCCGCCTCGCAGATGCTGGTGCCCTGCATGGCCTGATACGCCAGGCCGTGGGCGCCGCGCTCAGGCAGCGTGGCATCGCCCGGCCCGTGCCCGCATCGTTCGAGGAGAGCACACGATCGATCCCGGCTTTGCCCCAGCCAAGCCACGCCCCCGAGCCGAATGTGGCCTGGCATCATGCGTCCGGTGCCCCGGCCATTGCGGATGGTGCCGAGACGATTTCCGACAGGATTCTCGAGGTCCAACCCAGGCAGGAGCGCCTCGCCTGGGAATTGCCAAGGCCGCAGCAGGGCACTCCTGTCTCATTGTCACCCGCCGTCGACGGCCGGACATTCCCGTGGGAGGACCTCCGGATCGTCGGGCAACTGCACGATACCTACATCATGGCCATCCATCCCGACGGCCTGCTGCTGATCGACCAGCACAACGCCCATGAGCGGTTTCTGTACGAGAAGATGGGCGAAGCAGCCCCTGTTTCCCAGGCCCTGCTGCTGCCCGAACGCCTTGACCTTTCGCCCGAATGGCAAGGCCTGCTCGACGAACATCGGGAAAGCTTCGGCAGGATGGGTTTCGCCTTCGAAGAACCCGGCCACCTGACGGCCGTGCCGGCGCTGCTCCCCGAAGGCCACGGGCCGGCCACGATCGCCCGCATGCTGGAGCAGATCCGGGACGGGGGGGAATTGGCCCATCTCGACCCCGCCGATCGCTGGCGCGTCACCCTTGCCTGTCACGGCGCCACCAAGGCCGGCGACAGGCTCGACCCGCCCCGCATGGAGCGTCTGCTCGCCCTTTGGCGACAATGCACCCAGCCGTTCACATGCCCGCACGGCCGTCCCACCTCCGTCCTCATCTCCATGGATGAGTTGCACCGGCGCTGCCTGCGGGGTATGCAGACACGGTGATGAACGCGCAACGCTGGCTTCTTGCCCTTCTCGTCCTCGGTCTGACGACTGCGACTCTGGGGTTGCTCGCGCTGGCCGGGACCCTGAGCTACCGGGAGGGCTCCGTAGCGATCCTAGCGGCGGCGGCCTCGATGGCGATGGCAACCCTCGCGGCATGGCGGCAAACCAACCAAGGCCTCGAGGACGATGGGCTCTGGCAGGCCATGGCGGGTCGCCTGAACACGGGCAAACACCAGGAGGCCCGCCTGCGTGCGCTGGTCGAACAGGTCGACAGAGGTATCCTGGCCAGCCGCGACTTGCTTGGTGTCCTGGGCGACATCGGCAGGGCAAGCGATCGCCTGCAGGCCGAGGCGCGTCGTCAGACCGAGGGGTCTCGCAACATCGCCGAGGGCATGCGCCAACTGGGAGAGACGGTTGCCGAAGGCCTGATGCGGTCACGCAGTCTTGGCGATACGGCCACCCAGGCGCAGCGGCAGGCAGAGACGGGCAGCAAGGCCGTCGCGAGCCTGGTCAGCGAGATGCGCGGCGTCGAAAGCCTGATGGGCAAGGCCACGGTCACGCTGGATCATTTGGCCCAGCGGTCGGCCGAAGTCACCCAGATCACGACGACGATCCGGGCCCTCGCAAGCCAGACGAACCTGCTGGCACTCAATGCGGCCATCGAGGCCGCACGCGCCGGGGAACAAGGCCGCGGCTTTGCCGTCGTTGCCGAGGAGGTGCGCAAGCTGGCCGAGGAGAGCGCCCGCAGCGTCGAACTCATCGACCAGATCCTGCTTGCCACCGTCAAGGAAGCAGAAACGGCCCAACAGGCCATGGGCAGTTCGGCAGAAGCCGTGCGCGCCGGCGTTGCCGCGGCCGGGGGCGCGGATCGGGCCATCAAGGACATCCTCGAAGCGGCTCGTGCGACCGGCAGCCACGCGTCCCGCGTCGTCGAAGGCATGGTCCTGCTCGAGAAGGAGCGGGCCTCGATGGGAGACCTCGCCTCGACGCTCGTCGTGCAGACGGAAGGCCTGGGCCAATGGGTCCGGGATGTCTCGGGTAGCCTCGCGGAGGCCTCCCGGCAGACCCAGCGCCAGGTCACGTCATGGACCGAGGTTCAAGGCGCCATCGAAGAGCTCGAGAACCCGCCCGTGGATGCCGAGGTCGCCTCCGGTCCGGCACAGGCCGAAGGCGCCGTCGCCACGGCCTGAGCCGAGTAGCCATCGCCACGGCCTGAGCCGGGCATCTGTCGCGAGGGCGAAGCTGCCGGGGGCAGCCTACTTGGCCTTGCGCGTCGACACGATCCGGACGTCGTGCGCCGGAACCGTGACGGTCAAGGTGCCGCGCTCCGTGACCCGATCCTCACCCGTCACGAGATCGAACCACTTGCCCTCCCGGGCAGGTACGACAAGCGTCAGGGGCTGGTCCCCCTTGTTCAGCAGCACCAAGGCATCCTCGTCCGAGAGGTGGCGCCGGAAGACATAGTGGTCCCGGCCGGCCTGCACGCGGTGCTGGGTCCCGCCCTGCAGGGCAGCACTCGAGGCGCGAATCTTGTTCAGGAAGGCCAGGTGAAGTGCCATGGTGTGGGACCGTGAGGCCCGGATGCCCGACTGGCCCAGCATGCGGCGGTTGTCCGGTTCGCTGCCGCCTTGCAGCAGGACTTCGGTGCCGTAGTAGACGCAAGGAATGCCACGTGCCGTGAAATACCAATTGAGCGCATCCTTGGCCTGCACGACGGTCGCCTGCCGCGAGCCTTCGTCCCCGTTGCCGTTGAAGCGCGGCTTGTCATGGTTGTCGAGGAAAGTCACGAGCCAGGTGGGATCACGATACAAGCTGTCGTGACGAAGCACCTCGTCGGCACCCTGATAGTCTCCACCCTTGAAGACGTTTTCCATCCGGCCCCAGCCCCCCATCCCGGAACCGGGCATGTCGAGCATGCTCATGCCCGACTGCATAGGGGAGCCTTGCGTGCCCGGGAGACGCGTGAAACTGGCCAACCAAGCAAAATCCGAGTTGGTCCAGGCTTCGCCGAACATGAAGAAGTTGCTGCGATGGCGATGCATCCGGTCCGTGAAGCCGGCCCAGAAAGTCGGTTTCATCCAGCCGACCGTGTCGATGCGGAAGGCGTCGATGCCACGATCCTGCCACTTTTCGTAGACACGGGAGAGCCAGTCCAGCACCTCGGGTGAATCGTCACGGAAGTCCATCAGGTCATACAAGCCCTGCCCGTCGTGATGGAAGAAGTTGCGCCGATCATCGTGGAAGTCCAGTTCCTCACCGTTGCCGGCAATGTATCCCGACTTGTCCTTCCAACGGGTCGCGGCACCAACCTCGACACCATGGCCGTGGTTGCAGACGACATCCTGGATGATCTTGAGTCCACGTGCGTGACAGGCCCGGATCAAGTCGTCATAGGTCGCCCCGGGAGACTCGAGGTGGGGGTCGACCTTGGAGAAGTCCCACGCCCAGTAGCCGTGATAGCCGCTGGCCCGATAGTTTGCGTTCTTCGCGAAGTAGGCGCCGGGCGGTTGCAGGACGGGCGGCGTAATCCAGATGGCCGTGAAGCCCATCTTCTGGATGTGGTCCAGGTTGGCCATGAGGCCCTTGAAGTCGCCGCCCTGATTCAGGAAGAGATCGCCGGGCGCATACTCATCGCCGTGCAGTTTGTTGTTGCGGGTATCCCCATCGACGAAGCGGTCAGTGATGACGAAGTAGATGGACTCTGCCCGAAAGTCCTTGCGGGCATTCAGATCCGAGCGCTTGGCGGCCTGGGTCTGCAGGGTTTCGGCCCCGACCGACTGCCCCAGAGGCGTGGTCGCCATGGAGCCGCATCCCGCGAGGGCAACGCACGCCAAGGCCAAGGCACGGCGCCCTCGAAACCACTGCTCCCGAATCACGCTCCGGATGCCCCCACGCAAAGGAGATTGCTGCTCGTCCCAAGACCCGCCCGACTTATCGGCTCAAGAACGGGTTATGAACGATTATAGACGAGGTTTGCGCGAAACCTGCTTGCCTAACTTGCGTCTCTTGCCCTTGCCTCCGGTACGCCGGACCCGCGGGGCCTTGCCCGGTGGCCGGGATACCTCGGTCAGATACGCCTGAGCGTCGACAGGTACGGCGCCGAGAGCGCGCGAGGCCCGGCTCCAGTTCCCCTCCGCATCGAGGACACGCGCCTTGACGTCATCCGCCAGGTACGAGGCAAGGACCTCCTCGCGAATCCGGCGTGCGGCCCCGGGGTCCCGGACCGGGAACAGGATCTCCACGCGATGGTCCAGATTGCGGGCCATCATGTCGGCGCTGCCCACCCAAATGCGCGCGTCGTCGCCGTGGCCGAACGCGAAGACACGAGAGTGCTCGAGGAAACGTCCGACGATGCTGCGTACCCGAATGCGATCCGAGAGCCCGGGCACTCCCGGGCGCAGGCAGCACATGCCCCGGATGACGAGATCAATCGAGGCTCCGGCCTGCGAGGCAGCGTACAACTCGCGGATGATGGGAATATCCGTGAGCGCATTGCACTTGAAGATGATGCGCCCCAGCTCGCCCTTGGTCGCTTCCTCGCGGATCAGGGCGACGAGGCGACCGCGCATGCCGTCCGGTGCAACGAGCAAGCGCCGGTAGGCCTGCTTGCGCGAGTAACCGGTCAGCGTGTTGAAGAGATCGGTGGCATCGGCACCCACCTCGGGGTCGGCGGTGAACAACCCCAGGTCGGTGTAGCCCCTTGCGGTGCTGGGGTTGTAGTTGCCCGTGGCCATGTGGACATAGCGCCGGATGCCGTCGGGCTCCCGACGCACGACGAGCGCCATCTTGCCATGGGTCTTGAGGCCGACGAGGCCGTAGGTCACGTGTACGCCACGCTGCTCGAGGCGCTTGGCCCAAAGGATGTTGTTCTCCTCGTCGAAGCGGGCCTTCAGTTCCACCACGACAGCAACCTGCTTGCCACGCTCGGCGGCCTCGCCAAGGGCCTCGATGAAGCCCGAATCCCCCGTCGTACGGTACAAGGTCTGCTTGATGGCCAGCACGCTAGGGTCCTCGGCCGCCTGCCAGATGAAGTCCACGACGGGATCAAATGCCTCGAAAGGATGGTGCACCAGGACATCCCGCTCCTTGATGACGGCGAAGAGGTCCTCCTCGCGCCGGAAGGGCTTGGGCACGACAGGAAGGTGCGAGGGGACATGCAGATCGGGCAAGGGCAGTCGGGCTACCTGCATCAGGTCGCCCAAGCCAAGCAGGCCGTCCGAGGCGTAGACATCCTGCTCGCTGAGCGACAGGGCGCGAACGAGCATCTCCCGCATGCCCGCCGGCATGCGTCTGGTCACCTCGAGCCGCGTGGCTTGACCGAAGCGTCGCTTGCGGACTTCCTGTTCGACGACCTTGAGCAGATCGACGGCTTCGTCCTCGGCAATCTCGATGTCGGCGTGGCGCGTGACCCTGAAAGGATGAATGGCGCGTACCCGGATCTCGGGGAAAAGGGTGTCCACATGGGCCGTCACCAGCTCCTCCAGCGGCAAAAAAGCCAACCCCCCCATGACGGGCACGAAGCGGGGCAGGTTGGGCGGCAACTTGACACGGGCAAAGGCCTCACCGCCGTGGGGTCCGTCGACCAATATGCCCAAGTTCAGCGAAAGGTTCGAAATGATCGGAAAGGGATGGCTCGTGTCGACAGCAAGCGGCGTCAGGACCGGGAAGACCTCCTCCAGATACCAGCGTGCAAGGCGCTCGCGTTCGGACTGCGGCAAGTCCTGATGGCGGACCAGACGAAGCCCGTGTTCCTCGAGGGCCGGCACGAGCTCCCGGGCAAGAATGGCCTCGAAGCGCTGCGTCATCTCGAGCACACGCCCGCGGATGACCTCGAGTTGGGCCGTGGGGCCAAGTCCGTCCGGCGACAACACATGGCGGCCACTGGCCTGCTGCTGCTGCAGGCCTGCGACCCGGATCATGAAGAACTCGTCCAGATTGGTCGCGCCGATGGCCAGAAAACGCAACCGCTCGAGCCAGGGCAGGCCCGGGTCGGCGGCCTCCTCGAGGACCCGGCTGTTGAAGTCGAGCCACGAGATCTCGGCGTTGAGGTACGGTGTCCGCACCCCGCGCCGTGGCGCCCTAGGCACGCTGGAAGCGCCCGATAAGCTTCTCGAGGCTGCGTGTCTGGCCCGCGAGGGCACCGACCGCGCCGCTGACCTCGGCAAGCGCCCTGACCTGGTCATCCCCTTGGGACGCCATCTGCTTCGTGCCCTTCTGCGTCTCCTCGGAGAGATTCGACATGATGGTCAGGGTCTCCACCAGCCGGTCCGAAGCACTGCGAATCTGCGCCGTGGCCTTGAGAATCTCAGTGACTTGATCCGTGGATCGCCCCATGGCCGTCCGCGTCTCGGCGATGGCACGACCCGCATCCTTGGCCGCCGTCTCGCCCTCAGAGACCTTGCGCGTGCCGACACCGATCGCCGAGGCCACCTCCTTGGTTCTGCCCTGAACGCGCAGCAGGATGTCCTGAATGCTGGCCAGAGCACTCGAGGTCTGGGTCGCCAGCGAACGGATCTCGTCGGCGATGATGGCGAAACCCTGACCCTTCTCGCCGGCCTGTGCCGCGGCGATGCCCGCATTGATCGCGAGCAAGTTGGTCTTCTTGGCGATGTTGTGGACGGTCTGGACGATGTCACCTATGGACAGCACCTCGCGAGATAGCTCCACAACCCCGTCCGTCGAGCGGTGCACCGAATTCCGCAGGTCAGCGATGGCGTCCAACAGCTTGTCAAGAGATTCTTTGCCCTGCGTCACGGTGTCGTGGGTCCGGCGGTAGAGTTGCTCGGCATTGACCGCGTGGCGCTCTGCCGACTGGATCACAGCCTCGAAAGCCATCAGGCTGGCAATGGTGTCCCGAATCAAATCGGCCTGCTTCACGACCATCTCAAGCACGCGTTGGGACTGGCCGGACAACCCCCGAGCACCGCGCGAGCCCCGCTCGGAGACGCCGTGAAGCTCTTCCTGCAGGCGCACCAGTGTCCCGGATGCGCCGTGGGCTTCGTGCACGAACTGGACGAGTCCGGCACGAGTCTCGCCCAATTGGCTTGCCACGTCGGACAGCCCCGGCGGCAAGCGCCCATGGTCGACAGGCTTCAGGTCGCCCTCGGCCATCGCGTGCAGTTGCTCGGCGAGGCGCTGCGCAGCCCTTTCCCAGCGCTGCCGGAAGAGCCAGGTACCCGCGAGCGCCGCCGCGGCCGCCACTGCCGGGGGCACCAGCCAAGCCATAGCGGGGACAGACTGCAGGGTTGCCCCGCCCGCAAGGCCAACCAGAAGGCCCAGCCCCTGGAGCACGAGCACGACGACGAGGAGGACGAGCCAAAGAGAGAACGTGGCCATAAGTCCTCTCGTTATACCCTGTGGCGACTGCAGGGCACATGCCGGCAGCGCAGGGGAGAGTTCAGTTGCGCCGGACCGCGCTGGCGAGGGGGACCAGCAGACCTGCCAGCAGGGTCTGGCTGGCACCCACGGGCAGATCAAGCACGTAGGCGACGGCGTAGCCCGCCACGCCGCCCACGGCGCCCAGTGCGGCTGCGATTACGAGCGCAGCGACCGGCCCGCGCACCAGACGCCCTGCCGCAATGGCCGGCAACACGCCCAGCGCCAAAACGGGCATCGCACCGAGAACACGCGTCCCGACCGCCACGGCAAGTGCTACCTGCACGACGAACAACCACTCGAGCCAACCTGAAGGCAGCCCGCGCAACGTAGCGCCGCGCGGATCCGCTGACATTGCCAGCACCGCGGGGGAGAACCACCACGTCGGCAAGATGACCACCACGGCCACGACCGCTCCCCAGACAAGGTCCTCCGGTGCTACGAGAACTCCCGTGCCGAACAGCAAGGCGTCCAAATCATGGCGCTCCCGCGCCAGCCGCGTCCCGATGGCGATGGCCACGGCCCCCGCCATCAGCTGCACCCATGCCAGCTTGCCCTCGCGCGCACCGCCTCCGGCCCACACCAGGAGCAGGCGGAAGGCGATCAGGGTCGCCGCCAAGGCAAGCCACCTCGGCCCGGGCAGGCCCGGAACCACGCCGGCGAGGAAAGACAAGGCGACGGCCATCGTCGCGACCTGCGTCAGCGCCGAAGAGACGAAAACCAGCCGACGGGCGAGCAGGTGCACGCCAAGCAGCCCCAGCGCCGTGCCGAGCAAGGCCGAGGTCAGCAGCGGTTCACGAAAGAGGATCCAGAGCTCTTCCACTTGACTCACCCCGGGCTCCATCCCGGACCGGGCCAAGCCGCCGTCGGATCGGGCAACGAGCCGGGGGCGAACCTGAGCACCTCGGAGACACCCGGCTGGGCCTCGAGGAGCCCCGGCACGCCTTGCCACGTGCGTGGCGGATCACGATCGAGCCAGAGGACCCTGTCGACACGACCGAGGACGCTCGCAATCCGATGAGACACCAACACGACGGCCGTGCCATGCTCGCTGCGCAGGGCATCGAGCTCATCGAACACGCCCTGCTCGGCCAGACCATCCATGGCGGCGGTAGGTTCGTCGAGCACGATGAGCGCCGGCGGCACCACCATCGCTTGGGCCAGCAAGACCCGTTGGCGCTGGCCTTCGGAAAGGGCATGGAACGAGGTCTCCATGACCCCCGAGATGCCCAACTTGCCCAGCACCTGCTCGATGGCGGAACGAACGGCAGTCCTGTGTCGCCAACGATCCCACGTGGTCCGGTGACCGAAGCCCATCGCCACGACATCGGCGGCGCGCAGAGGCAGATCGGGTGCAAGCGGCGACTTCTGAGGCACCCAGGCAAGCCGAACCGCCTCGCAGCGGACCCGGCCCGCAACGGGTGGCAACAAGCCGAGCAGCGTCGCAAGCAACGTGCTCTTGCCGGATCCGTTGCGCCCGAGAACGCCAAGTGCGGTTCCGGGCTCGACCACCAGGTCGACGGGCGGCAGCAGGCCGCGGCCGGCCCAACCGATGACGAGGCCCTCGGCCACCACCACCGGTCTGGTCACTCCCGAAGCCCGCTGCACACCCAAAATCCCTACTCCTCACCCTCCTCGGGCGTCTCATCGAAGACCACGAGGGAGAGGGTAGAGACGGACGCGAGCAGTTGCAGATCGATCTTCCCATCCGCCAGCGCCCAGGGGAAGCGCGCCGCGGTCTTCATGCCGGGGCACGGCGAGGCACCGGACGAGGTCAGAGGCGTGAGGGTCACATTACGGCCCGTCTCTACGGTACGGATCGACAAAGTCGCGGGCTCAGAGGCAAAGACAAAGACCTGACCCTCGGCAGCCGGGGAGAGGCGCAGCCACCCCTCACGCGAGGTGGGCAGCGTCACGAGCAGACGCTCATGACCCACTGGAGCCGTGACGGCAACGTTCTTGCTGATGCCCGCCGTGACCGGCACTGATGCGTCCTCACCCAAGTGCTCGCATCCGTCCGCGTAGTACACCGCATAGGTCAAGGGGGTCGGCAGGGGCGTCGGGGACGCTGTGGGTCCCGCAGGCACGGGCGTGGGGGTCGGTGCAGGGGTCGGTGCAGGGGTCGGTGCAGGGGAGGTCGTCGCGCAGGCAACAAGGACAGCGGGAAGCAGCGCCGGCAGGACCCGACGGAGCGCAGTACGGTAGGTAGTCAAGGATTCATCTCCTGGAAACAGTCATGGTGTGGGGGACAACAGGCGAACATCGAGCCGGGACTTGGCCATGGCGGTCACCAGGGCCTCGCGGAATGCCGGTTCTGCGACAGGCCGCAGGGTGCCTGCCGGCAAATCCGCTGCCGACGCTTGCCACGGCAGGGCGTCGAGGAGGCTCTCGGGCAGCACGAGCACAGCCTCGACACCGATCCGCTCGGGGCGGGTCCAGCGCAAAGACATGGCCACGGTATCCCGAAGCGTCAGATCGACATCTTGCAGATCGAGTGCGAAGCGACGCGTACCGCCGACCAGCGGCGCGCCGGGGTCACGACTGGTGACGGTGCCGCTCAGCGTCATTCCGGAAATCGGCAAGGCCACGGACACCAACTGTCCTTCCGGCATGGCGCATCGGCCGCAAGACATGGCCTGGCGCGACTCGGGCACCCCCGGGCCGACACCGGAGCGTGCGCCCTGCGGCAGCAGGTCCGCAAAGGAAACCGTCACCAAGGTCCCAGCCGTGCGGGCTGCCTCCATGGTGACCTGCTCGTAGGGCACCAGCCTGCCGTCCGTCGCATGGCAATGGCCGTTGTGGCAGAGCGTGAAGCCTGCGGGAGGCCGTGCCGGATCGAAGGCTGGCCCGCCAGGGTTGGCACCGGCTGCGGCGGCACCCGTGGTGCCCTCCAGCACCATCTGCCCCGCACGTACCGCCAGTCCCTCCGCATCAAGCGCGAAGCGGTAGCCGGCCGACAGCCACGTACCGGGCGCATCGGCCGGTGCACGTCCCTGTCCCTGCCACCGCAAGGTCAGGGCCGCGTCCGTGACGGTCCCGAAGCCCTCCCCGGGCAGCGTGGCACAACCGGCTGCCGTGACCATCGAGGCAAGCAACGTCGTTCTCGCGATCAGAGCTCCAGCCCTCCGCAAACCATCCGGGCCGTGGCCTCGACCCAGAGCATGTAAGCATCGGACCGAGTGGCATCCTCCAACACCGGCAGCGTCACGCGCCGGATGCCCGTCCGCCGCGCCACCAGATCTGCCACCCGCTCGGGGTACCAGGGCTCCTGGGCAAGGAGGGGAACACCCATGGCAGGAATCCGGGCCAAGACGTCCTTGATGTGCGCGGGCGTGGGCGCGATCCCTGGCTGCGGCTCGAGCGTGTCGACCACTTCGATGGACAACCAGTTGGCGAGGTAGCTGAGCGAGCGATGGTATGTGACCATTCTGCGCCGCTCAAGCGGGATGGCACGCGAACGCGCCTGCCACGCGGCCGCAACCCGATCGCTCTCGACCTTGAACCGCCGGGCACGATCCCGGTAAGCTTGTGCTCGCTCAGGGTCGATTCGCGCGAGGCGATCCGCGACACCGATCGCGATGCGCGCCGCATTGCGGGGATCGAGCATCACGTGAGGATTGCCGCTGGCGTGCAAGTCCCCGAAGGAACGATCCAGGCGCGTGCGGGGAATTTCCAGCAACTGCGAGAAGGGACCGACCTCGAGGTAGCCAAGGCGCCCCACCTGTATGTCGGGCTGGCGGGCCCCGACCTGCAGACGCGGCAACCAACCGACCTCAAGGTCGAGGCCCACGGCCACCAGCAGGTCGGCCCGACTAAGTTGCAGAGCGAGGTGCGGACGGGCGTCGACGAAGTGGGGATCCTGCGTAGGTTCGGCCATCACGACCAAGGCGATGTCATCGCCGCCCACGGCCGCCACTACAGCACCGACATCGGGAACGGTCGCGACAACTGAGACGCGACGAGCCGCTTCGGCGGGCCACGCGGACAGCAAGACCCAGAACAGAGCGAACAAAATCATAGAAGGCCGCATCAAAAACCCCTAGAATGCGTGAGAGCCATGGGCCCCGATGACAGTCTCGATTGCAAGCATGGCCGCGTGCCCCACAGCCTGCCCTGCCCCTTCGTCACGGCTGACCTGCCCCCGGATCCGCGAGAACTCGGAGGGCCAGAACGTGATCTGGGCGCTCGTCCGGCGACGCATGTCGAGCCACGCCGGGTCAAGCGGGTCTCCCGGCAAGCCAGAGACCTCCTCGTGCCGCAGACCGACGCCCCATCGAAAGTCGAAACGCCAGACGGCCGAGAGGTTCCAGCCCGTATCCTCGAGCAGCAGGCCCGGCCCCTGGCGCCGGCGGCGAGCGCCTTCGAGCAGCACCGTCACAACCGTTGGATCGCCGGCTTCGAGTGGGCGATAGCGCAGGTAAAGATCGGTCCCGAACAGATCGGCCCGATCCCGGGCACCGAGCGCCGAGGGTCCGGTGGCCCCCGAGATGCCGGCAGACAAGGACCAGTCGCGCGACAACGGAAAGAACTGCTTGACGGCCCCGGTGGCGAGCAGGTCCAGCGGCGTCCTCGGCGGAGCAAGTCGCGTACCCAGGAACGAGCGGTTGGTGGACGCGCCCCGCGCGTCCGTCAGTGAGCCCACGGCCTCGACATACCAGGGCAATGGCAGCAGGACCGACCCCTCGGCACCCAGGCCCCTGTTGCCCTCACCCCCGAAGAACTTGCCCATCCACAAGGGCTGATCGACGAAGTCCCAGGTATGCGGATGGGTGGCATTCGCGCGGCCGAAGCGGGTCAGGAACTGTCCCGCGCGCAGTTGCAAGCCGGACCCCAAGGCCGTCGTCGTCGCGTAGGCCTCCTCGATCTCGACACCGAACGGCGAGAACACGAGGTTGCCGTCGAAACGCGAGAAAGGATCCACCGCAGAGCCGATGGACAGCTCCAACTGCTGGAGGTTGAACCCGGCTTCGGTCGGGTCGTGCGCTCCGAGTTGGCGGCCACGCTCCGTATCGAACATGGCAGCCGCCACGTCAAGAATGAAGGACAGGTCGGGATTGCCCGAGTCGCCACCGCCGCCGCCCTGCCCCGTGGGCCATGGCATCAGCGGGCTGGTCGTGACGCCACCGTCGTCAGCAGGTCCCGGGGGCCCGCCGACCGGCCCCGGATCGACCATGACGGGCACGACGCGCCCCTTGAGGACCTTGGCGTCGCCACCCAAGGCCTCCTCCAGCTCCCGATCAATCCCTGCCGCCGGCCCTACCGCAGGCGCCGTCGCAGGCACCGTGGCAGGCTGCGCAGGAGCTTGGGCCACGATGGCCACCGGTACCCCAAATGCAATCATGTTGCATTAGTATGCCATACTTGCCAGCCTTGGACAGAAGGTGACCCGCAGTCGACTTCAGGAACGCCTCGCCCGGGGCCCGGTCTCGGGCAGCAGGGTGCCGGCTCCGGCGAGCACGAACGAGAATATGCACCACATGCCGAGGCCGGGCAGGAAGGAGCCCGTCAGGTCCCGCAGGTAACCGACGGCGACCGGGGCGAACGAGGATACGGTGTAGGCGAAGCTGAAGACCGTCCCCATCAGCAGCGTCACGTGCCGCGGCGTGAAGCCCTCGAGCTCCATGGGCAGTGTGAAGAGCGGTCCTGTATACGTAAAGAACGAGATCCCGAGCAGGATGGCGGCTGGCCACCAGAAGACCGGTCCGCCGCCGAACACCAGGCCCAGTGCCGACAGGCCCATGACGACGCCGGCTCCGATGATGAAGGGCCGCCTCAAGCCCGCGCGCTGGACGAGGATGCCCATGACGAGCGCCGTCGGGATGCCGACGAGGTTGAAGAGGCCCGTGTACTGACTGGCCGTTGCCTTGGCGAGATGGGCCGTCTCCATAAGATGGCGGGGAAGCCAGGTGTTCAGCGACAGGTAAAGAGCCAGCGGACCCGCGAAGGCCAGGGCCACCAGCCAGGTCTCGGTCCGCTTCCAGACCTCGGCATAGCCGGACGCCGAAGCATCGGCCTGTTCCGCGCCCGTTGCCATCGACGAGGCCTCTTCTGTCGGTGCGTCCTTGCCGAACAGCCACCAGAGCATGCAAAGGGCCAGCGAGATGGCCGCATAGACCATCAGGGTGCGGCGCCAACCCAACATGCCGGAGACAGGCACCGTCGCGAACAGGGTCACGGTGATGCCGGTGTTGACAGCGACGTTGTTGAGCGAGTTGACGAGCGCGCGTTCGGCCTGGCCGAACCACTGCATGACCATGGGCGACAGCAGCGTGACGACCATCGCCCCGCCCAGGCCGAAGACGAACCGCGTCGCGAGAAAGCCTTGGAAGTTCGTCGTGAAAGGCGTCAGGGCACAGACGCAAATGAGTATCGAGCCGATACCGATCGCGCGGGCGACGCCGACCCGCAACGCTAGCCAAGCCGTCATCAGGGGCGCCACCACCTTGCCGATGGAAACAGCAGTGGAGAGCAGGCCCAACTGTGCATCCGTCAACGCATAGGCGACCTTGAGATCGGCCATCAGGGGCGTGGTGGCGACCCAGGACAGCCCGAAGGCCGCATAAGTCAGGAACATCAGGGCCTCGACCAGCCATCGGGTCTGGCCGGCAGCACCCTGCGCCCGAGGTGTCGTCGACGCGACGGCTGTCGTCACAGGACCAAGCCTCCGTCCACGCCCAACACCTGGCCGGTGATGAAGGTCGCCCCGGGACCCGCCAGGAAGAGGTAGGCTGCCGCGATGTCATCGGGGGAACCCAACCGCCCCAGCGGCGTCTTCTCGGCCATCATGCCCAGGACCTTCTCCGGCATCTTGCCCGTCATGTCCGTGAGCACGAACCCGGGTGCAACGGCGTTGACACGGATGTTATAGCGGGCCAACTCACGGGCCCACGTCTGGGTCATGGCGATGACGCCTGCCTTGGTGGCCGCGTAGTTCGTCTGGCCGAAGTTGCCGAAGCGCCCGACGATGCTCGAGGCATTCAGGATGACACCGCCGTTGCCTGCGGCAATCATCGGCGCCACGGCGGCCTGGGTAACATTGAAGACACCCTTTAGGTTGACGTCGAGCACGGTGTCGAACTGCGCCTCTGTCATCTTCTCGAGCCGGGCGTCCATCGTGATCCCGGCATTGTTGACGATGACGTCCAGTCTGCCGTGGGCTTCGACAAGGCGCTGGACCGCAAGTTGGACGGCCTCGCGATCCGTCACGTCGACAGCCATCCCCGAGACGGGAAGCCCCTGACCGGCAAGCAGCGAGACGGCCTCATCGACAGCAGCCGCATCGCGGTCCCACAGGAACACGCGGGCGCCGGCACCGGCGAGTGCCGCCACGGTCGCGCGACCGATGCCGCGGGCGCCACCCGTGACGAGGGCGACTTGGGAGGACAATGGGGACATGAGCGTGGATTCCTTGTCTGGGGGGATCAGGCGCGGGTCCGGGCCCGCTCGAGGGTGTGCACGTCGGCGTCGAGCCGGACAAGGCCCGGCTTATGGACCTTGCCCGTGGCCGTCCGGGGCAGGGCCGCAGGAAAGACATAGCTGCGCGGCGTCTTGTAGCGAGCCAGTTGCCCGGAGAGCCAGGCATCGAGATCCGCCGCCGTGACCGCGGCCTCCGGTTCAAAGGCGACGTACGCGCGCCCGACCTCACCCCACTTGGCATCGGGGACTCCCACCACGGCCACCTCGCGGACAGCCGGATGGTTGAGCAAGACGCGCTCGACCTCGGCGGGATAGACGTTCTCCCCGCCCGAGATATACATGTCCTTCTTGCGATCGACGATACGCGTGTAGCCTTCGTCGTCCTGGCAGACGAGATCGCCCGTGTGCAGCCACCCCTCGCGCAGCGCCGCACGGGTCGCGGCCTCGTTGCGCCAATAGCCCGGAAACACGTGGGGACCGCGAATCAGCAATTCCCCGATATCGCCTCGCGCCACGTCGCGACCCTCGTCATCCACGATCCGGACCTCGACATGCATGTTCGGAAAGCCGACGGTACCCGCCTTGCGGACCGCATCGCGAGCATCGAGCGTGAAGCAGTTAGGACCGGCCTCCGTCAGTCCGTAGCCCTGCTTGAAGACGATTCCCCGGGTGTCGTAGAGGAGAATCAACGGCACGGGGCAAGGCGCCCCACCGGTGATGAAGAAGCGGACACTCGACAGGTCAGCATCGGCAAAGGCGTCTGCCTCGGCCATCATCTGGAACATCGTCGGGACGGCGAACAGCACGGTGCAGCGCTCGCGTGCCACCAGATCAAGTGCCTCGGCAGCCTCGAAGGATCGCTGGAGGACGACGGTGCCGCCGATGTGAAACAGCGGCGTCGTCAGGACATTCAGGCCGCCCGTGTGGAAGAACGGCGTGTGGGTCAGCGTCACGTCCTCGTGACGCAGGCCCCAGCCCACCTGGGTGTTGACGGCATTCGACGTGAGCGTGCCATGCGTCAGGATGGCACCCTTGGGACGACCTGTCGTCCCGGACGTGTAGAGGATCAGCAGGGGATCGTCGAGGTCAACCTCGCGGCAGGCGCCCTCCCGGCCCGATGCCAGCACGTCGGCATAGGCCTCCTCTTCACGGTCGGCGACGAACGGTACGGGCTGCGCCCCCGGCTGCAGGGCCAGGGCCTGCCACGCCAACTCGCGGCACTCGGGACCATAGAACAGCACCTTGGGCTCGGCATCGCCAAGCACATAGGCGACCTCGGCCGAGGCCAGGCGGAAGTTGATGGGCACCAGGATCGCTCCAAGCCTGGCACAGGCGAAAAGCAGTTCCAACGTCTCGGGCGTGTTGTGCGCCAGCACGGCGACCCGATCCCCGGGGCCGATGCCCCAGCGGGTCGCGATGGCCCCGGCCAGCTTGCGCACCCGGAAGGCCAGCGCCTCATAGGTCCAGCGGCGTCCGGAGTGGGCATCCACAAGCGCCGTCCTGTCCGGCGCATACGTGCCCCAGCGATCGAGCCAGCGTCCCAGTGCCATCGGTCGGTCCTCCCTTTGAATAGACCTTCCAGGCAAGGCGTTACATGTTCGTTACGCCGACCAAGGATCGGGCAACTGGCGCCCTCCTCGAATCGCGGTCGCCATGGCCTCGGTCGCGTCGGAGGGAGCCTGGTCCAATTCCCGGTCCAAGGCCGTGACGCAACGATCCCAGGTGCGCAGGGCTGCCGACCGTTCACCGACGCGCGCCTGGACGGCCATCCACAGCCGCCACGCCTCTTCGAGGGAAGGATCCCGCCCTACGAGGAACTCGGCGGCAGCTGCCGCCAGGTCCAGCGCGCCCGCCTGCCACGAAAGCCTCGCCCAGCGCAGGCCGGCGGCATTCAAAGCGGCCTCGACCCGATCGCGCAGGCGGTCGCACCACGGATCATCGAGGACCATTTCAGGCAGGAAGACCCCGGGGGCATGGGCCGGCAGGCGTGCCAACAGGGGCAAAAGGGCCGGATCGTCATCGCGCATCGCACGCACTTGGTCGAGCAGACGCCCCAGCGCCGTGAGGTCGATCGCGACATCAGGTGGACCGGCCAGCCGGTAGCCCGGCCCCTCGCGAACCACGAAGCGAGGTTCGGCCTTCGGGGAACGATCCGGCTCGAGGATGCGCTGCAAGGCATTGAGAACGACGCGGAATGTCCCGTCCGCCTGTTCGGGATCCAGTTCCGGCCACAGCATGTCGATCAGCCTCGACTTGGGCAGGACTTCCCCCGGATGAGCCGCGAGGACGGCCAGCAGTTGCCGTGCCTTGTCCCGCGTCCACGCCCTCGGAGGTATCGGCATCCCATCGCGGAACACCGCAAGGCCTCCCAAGGTCCGGACCAGCAAGGCAGGGGCCGCTTCCCTGCCGGGCGCACCTGCCGGTTCCCCGGCCGGCCTTCCGCGCAGCCACCCGGCACCGCCAGCTTCGGGCAGTCCGGCCAACCATGGATCTCCGACGGCTTCGGCGAGGCGCAAGCCATGCTCCCGTCGTCCAGCCCCGGGTGCAGCCAGCGCCAACGCCGTGGCCGCAAGCGCCTCGAACCAGACATCGCCGGTCTCCCGACCCAGCAGCGCGGCACGCTCCAGGCGTTCGAGGGCACCTGACGAGGATGCTTCAAGCAGACCCAGGCCAAGTTCGGCCTCCGCACCCAGGCGCGGCACGGCCAGGCGCGTGACGAGCCGCAGTGCCTCCGTGTAGCGGTTGCGTGCCTCCCGAGGGCGCCTCAGGGCCGCAAGGGCATGACCGGCACGCGTCAGGGCGACCACCCGGGTCACGGGTGAAGCCGCCCGCTCAGCCGCCGCGGCCACGGCCTCGGCGCGGTCGAACGCTTCGTCAGGCCGACCATCCCACGACGCGATCAGGGCCTGAAGCAACTCGGGATTGCGATGACCGCCCCTGCCCGAGAGGCCGGCCCCGAGCGGCAACAGGATCGCGGCCTCGGCGTGGCGACCGGTCCGCAGGGCCAGACGTGCACGGACGAGGCGAACTTCGGCGTCGTCGCCCGACAGACGTTCGAGCAAGGCAGCCGCCGCTACCGGTTGGCCGAGGTTCAGGGCATTCTCGGCGCGGGCGAGCCCGAGGCTGCGGGCGAGCGGTCCCTCCCCCGCACGTTGCTGGGCCTCGTCCAGGGCAGCCTGCGCCAGCAGGGGCTCGACCGTCTCGAGATGGACACCCGCGCGCGCCACGAGGAGGAGCGCTGGCCAGGGCGGTCCGGCATCGGGGCACCCGGCGGCCTCGACCAAGGCCTCGAGCGCCTGCGGATAGCGACCCTCCGCACGTGCAAGCTCGCCACGGAGCCAGCACATCGTTACGGAAGGCTCGTCCCCGGGACGGTCCCACACGGCCAGCTCGCAACGCGTCCGGTGCCAGAGGCCCTCGGCCAGCCAACCCGACGCCAGCCGCCCGAGCAGGGTCAACGCAAGCACGCGATCGTCCCGATCACAGGCGAGGCGATAGGCCTCTTCCTCGAGTCCCGTGTCCAACAGCATGCCAATCAGGGCCTGGCAAGCGGCGTCGCGCGCCCCGCGCCGCTCGAGGCGAGCCAGCAGGACTTCCCGCAGAGCCTCGGGCACGACATAGCCTCCATCGCCCGCCGGCGGCAGCAAGACGCCCTGCCGGACCAATTCGGTCATCCGGGATGCCGTGGCACGCGCACCCAAGCCCAGGACGAGGGATGGCGGAATGCGCGTCAGTGGCGCCAGGATTTCCAGCAAGGCCGCCGTTTCGGACGACAAGCCGGCCAGGACCTCGTCGACGAGATAACCCTCGAGGTCCGGAGCCATGCGATCCGAGTCGCCCCGCAGCACGAGGGAAACCCCCAGAGGCCATCCTGAGGCGCGCTGCAAGGCCCTCTCGACGGCCGCCTCATCGTCCGGGCGATCCAGCAAGCGCGCCAGATCCCGGACGTCGTCCGACGAAAAGCGCAGCGACGTCCCGTCGAGATGCGTCATTCGACCCTCGAGACGAGCCTTGCGCCAACCGGCCCCGGTGAAGGCCAGCCTGCCGGCAAGCACGACGAGGTGGGTCTCGGGCAGATGGCGCAAAAGCTCATCCAGGATTCGGGCCGCATCCCGGGCGTCCTCCAGGACCTCGATGCCATCGAGGACCCACGCCCAGGGCTCGTCTCCCTGCAGATCTCCGGCCAGGGTCCACATGGCCTCCGGACCATGCACGCCGCCACCACCGGACCGTGCGAGGAGCTCCTGCGCGGCCGCATCGAGGCCGGGCCTGACGCGACGAACAGCACCGCAGAGCGCCGAGGCGAGGGCGTGGGGATCGGCGTGCCGGGCAACCAACGTCACCCAGACGACGGGCAGTTCCTGCGCGGCTGCCCAGGATACGGCCAAGACCGTCTTGCCTGCCCCGGCACCGGCGACCAGTTCGACTCGGCCTCCGGCTTCGGCTCGCGGCAACAGCTCCAGCAGACGGGGTCGGCTCACACAAGGCCGGACCTGACGCGGCCAAGGTCCCTGAGGGCCGATACCCGCGCCCAAGGCCTCAGCCCACCAGCGTCCGCGCCAACAGGTAGACAATGGCCGCGATGGCCGAGGTGATGGGAATCGTGATGATCCAGGCCACGAACATCTCTCCGGCCTTGCCCCAGCGGACGGCACTTACACGACGCGCCGAGCCAACGCCCATGATGGAGCTGGCCGCGACGTGCGTCGTGGAGACCGGCAGGCCCAGTTGGGTCGCGGAAAGGATGATCGACGCCGAGGCAAGATCCGCCGCGAAGCCATTGATGGGCTCGAGCCGGGTCACGCGCGACCCCATGGTCTTGATGATCTTCCATCCACCCACGGAGGTACCCAGCGCCATGGCCAGCGCGCAGGAGACCTTGACCCAGAAGGGGACGCCATCCCCGCTCTGCAATTGGTGGGCCCCGATAAGCGCCAGCAGGATGATGCCCATACTCTTCTGGGCGTCGTTGGCCCCGTGGGTGAACGAGATGAAAGCGGCCGCCGCGATCTGCAAGGGCCGGAAGGTCGCCTTGACCACGCTCGGCATCCAGGCGCGGAACAGCCAGAACAGGCCGACCATGAGCGTAAGCGCCAGCATGAACCCGAGGATGGGAGAGGCGATGAGCGACTGGAGGATCTTCAAGATGCCCTCGGTCCTGAGGGCCCCGACCCCGTGACCGGCCACAGCCGCCCCCATCACTCCACCAATGAGCGCATGGCTGCTGCTGGAGGGCAGCCCCCACCACCACGTCAGCAGGTTCCAGCCGATGGCCGAGACGAGCGCCGCGATGACGAGGGCCGAGGTCGCCATCGAGGGGTCGATGATGCCCTTGCCGATGGTCGCTGCGACTTTGGTCGACCACATGGCTCCGGCAAGGTTCATGACCGCGGCCATGATGATGGCCAGTCGGGGCGTCAGCACCCCCGTGGAAACCGAGCACGCAATGGCGTTGGCCGTGTCGTGGAAACCGTTGATGAAATCGAAGGCCAGGGCCAGAAAGACCACCAGCCCCAGCATCAGCAAGGCCATTTCAGGCATGCTTGACCGCCACTCCGTGCAACAGGTCGCCAATCACCTCACAACGCTCGACCGACTTCTTGATCAGATCGAGGACCTCCCGGCGCTTGAGCAGGTCCACCACGTCCGCAGGCTGCAGCACCGGCTCACCGTAGAGGCTCGAGAGGGCACGTCGCATCAGATCATCGGCGTCGATCGCGAGCTTGTAGATGTGGTCGCAGTGCGCCTGGATCTCGCGCATCAACCGCGGCGTGCGCAGCTTCTCCAGCCCCACCACGATCTCGTTTGCGCAACTCACGAGCAAGTCGACCAACTCGATCATCTCGCCCGTGGGACGGACATCGTAAAGCGCGAAGCGGTCCCCGAGCAGAAGAATGGTATTGACGATGTCGTCGAGCTTGAAGGCCAGGGCGTGGATATCCTCGCGATCGATGGGGGTGACGAATGTGGCATTGAGTTGGTCGATGATCTGATGCGTCACGGTGTGATCCCCGTGCATCGCCCGCCGCTCGGCGTTGATCTCGGCCACGAGGGCATCATCGGGCTCGCGCAGCAACTTGGCCACGCACTCGGCGCGACGATGCATCTGGCGGGCGGAGCGTTCGAGCAGGTCGAAGAATTTCCGCTCGCGGGGCATCAGGGCAGCGATCATCAGGCAGATACTCCTTGCGGATGGGCATCGGTGGTACCCGGATCCGCACTCCGGACAAGACCACGCAGGGACAGGCAGATCTGACGCAACTGCGCCACGGCGTCCTGCAGCCACAGGTCGGTCCCATGATGGCGACCGTCGGCCAGACGCAAGTGTTGCACGAGTTCCTGATCGATGCGATCGAAGCGCGCATCGAGATTGGGCAAGGGGGCCTGCCCTTGGCCCGGAAAGAGCACGGCCAGCCAGAAGGCATCGAGTTCGGACCGAAGCGCGATGACTTCGGCCTGCAAGGCGGCTGGAACCGGGTGACGATCCACCATGAGACCGGTAACCAGATGACTCTCCAGATCCGTGGCGAGGTCGTGCAGCATGCCGCACTGGCCCGCCTCGCGAAGCATCATACCAATCTCGAGCTGGACATGGGGGCTGCGCGCCCGCTGGCCCAACTGCATCAGCAAGTCGAGCAGGCTTTCGCGCACGGCTTCGAAGGCGCGGAAGGAGCGGACCCTGCGACGCGTCAGCGCATCCTGAACACGCCCAGACATACGCTCCAGGCAAGGATCGATGACGTCACGGACCATGTGCCTGAGGTCGCCAAGGAGCCGCCGCGCCTCAGCGAGCGCCAGGTCCGGCGCAGCGACGAGCATCCTGCGCACGGCCAGCGGCAAGGCTTGCGCACCCTCCAGCTCGGGGTCGGGCCAGAGCCAGCGCACGGCCTTCATGGCAAAGGCCGCCAGCGTCGCCCAGATGAGGGCGTTGACCACATTGAAGCCCGTATGGAAAGCCGCCAGCTGCCAACCGATGGCTGCATCAGGCCACAGGTGACGTACCGGTGCCGTCACGATGCCGAGGAACCACGGAAAGATCATCAGGGCCCCGAAGACTCCGGCAACCTTGATCAGCAGATGGCTGAGCGCCAACTGACGCACGCGGACCTCATATTCGACGGAAGCCAGCAGCGGCGTGACGGCCGTGCCGACATTGGCACCCAGCAACAAGGCCGCGCCGGCCGGCAGGTCCACGATGCCACGCGCCGCAAGGTCCATGGCCAGAAAGACGACCGAACTCGAGGACTGCATGGCCACCGTCATGCCGAAGCCGAGCAGCACGGCCAGCACTTGGGGTCCCAGGCCCGTGCCGTCGAGCCTGCCCATCGCCGACAGCAGGTCCGCCTCTGCGAGCAGGGCGGCCGAACCGCCCGCCAGCATCTCGAGGGCCGCGAAGAACAGCCCGATGGCAAGCACGGCCTCGAGCAGGTCGCGCAGGTGTTGGGAGCGCGCGGCCACCAGCCCGAGGCTGGTCAGCCCGACCAGCGCCAGGCCGACGGCGGAATGGGCACTTGCCGCGACCCAGGCCTTGAGCGTCGTCCCCACGGTCGCGCCAAGCATGGCAAAGAAGGCCTGCTCGAGACCAAGCCAGCCCGTTTGCAACAGGCCCATGGTCGCGACGATGGTGACGGCGCTGGCCTGCAGCACGACGGTCGCGCCGAGCCCCAAGGCACCCATGGCCCAGGGGGCCTGCAGGCGATGGCGGAACAGCGACTTGAAGCGATCCGACAGGGTCCGATCCAGCGCACCCGTGAGCAGGCGCAGCGAAAGCAGGAACAGGCCCAGTCCCCCGAGCGCCTGGAACCAAGGCGTCACGGTGTCACGCCTCCCTCGAGATAGCCCAGTTGGCCTCGCGGAACCACCGCCTCGATGCGCAGGATCCCCTCCTTGTCCATGACGATCCGAACCCGCTCGTACGACACTTCCCGATGGATGCGCCTCGATCCGACCAAGTGGCTGACGGCATATCGAAAAACCACGTTGACATGGTAGACGCGGGGGGCCTTGAGCGTCTGCAGACCACGCTCGGGATGATAATAGCCCAGGGTCTTGCGGGGGTCGGACAGCTTGGGCAGAAACTCGGAAACGTCCAGCCGCATCACGTCCCGGATGTAGCGGACCTGATGCAGGGGATGATCCCCGAGCAAGCCCTCGAAGTTGAGCCGCTTGCTGTAGTGGATGATCGTCTCGTGGCGCTCGGGATCGAGGTCGGGCCGATTGCCCAGGTCGCGCATGAAAAGGACGTCCGGGGATAGGGCCTCACGCGTCAGAAAGCGCATGAACTCTCGGGCTGACCCCAAGGCGATCTCGCGCATCGTGCCGTCGACATCGAAAAGCGGAAAGGTCAACCGCAAGTCGAAGTCCGGCAGGTACTTCTTCAGGCGTTCGTTGAACCACTCGCGGCTCAGCTCCTTGATGCGGTCCTTGAAGATGTAGGCCCCGACACCGATGGCCAGCACCACAACGAGACGATATCCCAGGTCAGGGTCGTTCATCATGGCGAGGCGCTGCATGTCGGCCATGGTCGCCCACGCAGCCGCAAGGCCGGCGCCAATCGCGGCGATCACGTTGCGATAGAGACGTTCGCGCTTGACGCTTGCCACGCGCAGGAACAGGACCTCGGCGACGTACTTCTTGAGCAGGCCAAGGCGGTAGTTGAGGCGCTCGGCTTGCTCCGGTGCCGTCGCGTCATCATCCAGCCGGACGAGATCAGCCTCGGCCCGATGACGAATCTCGTCGTCCAGCCAAGCCCGGAAAGCCGTCGCCAGGGCACCGCCCTCCCGGGCCATGGGCCGCAAGCAGCGAATCGCCACGGCCTCGAAACGATAGGAGAGGTACTCGTCGACCAGACGCAGGGCCCGCCGCACTTCCCGATCCACGAGCAAGGGCTCCGTCAGGACACGCTGCACATAAGCCGCGCGGTAGCGATCGAGGACCGACTTCAGGCGACCGATCATCGCCAGCGCCTCGCTGCTTGCCGTCTCGCGAAGCAGACGCTTGAACTGGGTGTTCATCAGGCAACCGAAGAGCCGGATCTCCTGCTGCACCAGGCCCACCATCCGCTGTCGGGCCTGGGTGTCCAGATGGGCGGCCAGATAGCGATCGAGGGCGGGCAGGTGCCAGTGTTCCGGATCCAGTCGTTCGAAGGAGACGTCCTCGGGCGTCCTCAGACGCAGGTAGTTGGTCAGGTCCGCAAAGAACTGGTCCCGCCCGTAAGTGCCCTCGTGGATGCCCATCGTGCGGGGCACGAAGAACCACGTGTCGATCTCGTAACGCTTGTGGATGCCGGGGCCAGGCGGCAGCACGTCGAAATCGAAGTTGGCCTCGAACTGCGTGCGGTCGTGGACCGTGCTCGAGCTGAGGATGCCGGGAGATCCGGCTACGACCGGGTCGAAGGCACCGTCATCGAAGGGCTCGTCATCCCGGAGCTCGGGATCGAGCGCACCATGCGACAAGCCGGACACCCCGGCATGCTAGGCTGCGGCGACTCAGGCCGCAAGTCTGCTCAGGAGCGGACCTGCAGCCACGCGTCAAGTTGCGGGAAGAAGTGCTTGCGCGCCCCCTTGCCCACGACCACGCCGACGTGGCCAGCCTTGACGGGCAGCACCGTGACGTCCCCGGAGGACACGAGGTCGGCGACGACGGTGGACTGGCACGTCGGCACGATATGGTCGAGCGTCGCGTGCACGACCAGAAGGGGACAGCTGATCCGGGAGAGGTCCACCCGCTTGGCGCCCAGCATGACCGTGCCCTTGACTAGCTTGTTGCCCTGGTAGAAGTCCTTGGCCCACTGCCTGTAGATTTCGACAGGCATGGGGATGCCGTCCGAGACCCAGCCGTTCATCGCCCGCCAGTTGTCGACGAAATCCTCGTCGTCCAGCTTCTCGAACAGCCGCACATAGGGCGAGACCCAGTTCTGGATGGGCTTGAGCATCTTGGCTCCGAAATCCATGAACTCGGCCGGGACCAGCTTCATGCTGTCGGCCAAGCGGTCGATGTCGGCGTGCTCGGGATTGAGCCAATTCGAATAGAGACCGGCCTCGGCGAAGTCGATGGGCGTCGTCAGCAGGACCAGATTGGCGAGCGTCCGCCCCTCATCGAGGGCCGCATACATCGCGGCCAGCGTTCCGCCCTGGCAATAGCCGAACATGGTCAGGCGTTCGACACCCGAGCAGCGCAGGGCGACCCGGACAGCCGACGGCATCATCCCCGTGACGAGGTCGGCCAGAGTCAGCCCCCCGTCCTCCTCCCCGGGCACGCCCCAGTCCACCATGTAGACGTCGTGCCCTTGCTCGACCAGATACTCGATCAAACTCGAGCCCGGCTGCAAATCCAGGATGTAGGGCTTGTTGATCAAGGCATAGACGAACAGGATGGGCGTGGCGTGCCGACGCTCCCCCTGGCCCTCGTAGCGGTACAGCTTCGCCTTGTTGCGAGACCAGACCACCTGCTTGGGCGTCTGGCCCACACGGGCAGGCTGCAGCGGAAAGGCCGCACGAAGGCCCTTGAGGGCTTTCAGGGCGTGACCGAGGCCTTCTTCGGTGGCCCGCGGGAGCATAGGACGCGTCATCTTTGCAGTTCCTCGAAGTGTCAGCCTAGGCGGCGGAATTGGGGGTCGGCACGACCTCGGCCATCGCCTCGGCCAAGCGACCGACGTAGGCCGGAGCCTCTGTCGCCACGGTATCGAGCGTGACGCCCATGACCTTGACGGCATCCCCCCGGGTCACGGACCAGAAGTCCAGCATCTGCCGGGCGCCCTCTTCCCAGCGGGTGCCGGCGATCTCCACGGTCTTCAGGCCGTGGCGCATCATCGCAATCATCGGCCGGGTGGGATCCACCGCGTTCATCCAAGGCTGCATCATCTCGACCATCTTCTCCATCGGGGCCCTCCTCAGGCTTGCATGGGCGGCACGCCGCCAGGATTCGGGAAACAGGATCAGGGGGCAGGCTTGCGAGTCGGCCTGGCCGAACGCGACACCGGACCCGAAACTGCGTCGGCACGCGGGCCGACAAGCTGCATGAGCGCCTCGAGTTGCTCCGCCTGACGCACAACCAACGCATGCTGCGCACGTACGAGGTCCTCGAGGGAAGCCAGACGGTCCTCGATGTCGGCAGCCCGACCATCAACCTGCACGACCAACCCGGCGACACGCGCCAACTCGCCGTGGCTTGCCAACCTCATTCGCTGCCAACCCTGTTCGAGCGCCTCGTCGCCCGTCTGACGGCCGAGGGCGTAGGTATCGCGCATCGCGCTCAGCATCTGGCCGGCTGCATCCGTGCCCAGAGCTGCCTGAAGGGGCTTGCTGACGACCGTCTCGGCAAAGGCGTAGCCCTCGCGAAACAGCTGGGCAGCCAAATTTTCCAAAGGGCTTGCAAGAGGCATCCGATCGATCCTCGGGTGATCCGGATGGCTCCCTGGCCATCCACGAATCCAGCTTGCCGAGTCGCGGTTACATGCCCGTTACAGCTCGGGCCTTTCCAGCACGTCAGCCAGCCAAGCCCGCGAACGGGGATGGTACAGCAACTCCATGTGATTGACCGGCAGTTCGTCACGCGTGACCAAGTCCGCGCCCGCCTTGAGCAGGTCCTGGGTGTGGGTCGCCGACGCGACAAACACCACGCCATCGGAAGGACCATCGGTCTCGTTGAGCACCGTCGTCATGGTGGCCCTGTTCCCTGCGGCCACCGCGACATCCAGCCCCCTGGGCAATGGATGGCGCCGCAGGCGCTCGATGAAGTTGCCACCGGCAGCGATGGCGGCCTCGATGCCCCTGCTCTCGCTGACCAGGCCCTTGCCACCGTGGTAGGTCGCGTGCACGTCCGGTTCCAAGGGCGAAAGCGGGTACTGCTTGTCCCAGCGATGCAGGAGCTGCGCCTGGCCTGGAAAGAAGTTGCCGCGATCCGTCATGAAAGACAGCGCGCCGATGTCCCTCCAAAGGCCGAAGACCACCATCCGCTCCCACGCCGTGGGTGCGTTGCGCAAGGGTTGATCCAGTTCGGGCACCAGACCGAGATGAACCGACGGATGCCGATAGGTATAGTCGATGCCCAGCAGGGGACCGCCAAGCAGGACCAGCTTTCGGATGTCCCCGGCATACGGCCGCCCCCATGGCATGCGCACGCCGCTGGCATGGGCCCGGACGGCGGCCACGCCCTTGGAATGGGCCACGACATCGACCCGGGGCGCGCCCGTCAGCTCACGGATCCGGGCGATGGCTCCTGCGACATGCTCCGCCTGCAGCAGGTTGTCCCCGTGGCGGTGGGCAAAAGTGACGGCGAAGACCGCCCGGCCCCGGGCCGCGAGCCAAGGCGCCATGCCCTGCTTGCCATGCGGGGACATCCACGCGCTTTCGGCATCGGCAATCGCACCATGAACCAACAGGACAGGCACGGCATCAGGGCGATTCCAGCCCGGCATCGCATGCAGCAAGACCTGCCGGGAAGCCGGCCGGTCCGTCCCGAAGGCCTCGACGACCGAATCCTCGCGTTGCCGACCGTTGGGGCGGCTCGCTTCGTCGGGGAAGACGGCGGCGCGATGGTCCATGCGTTCGATGAAGGCCCAGTCGCCAAGCTTCGTCTTGCGGGTAATCGCGCATCCGGTGTCGGTGCTGCGCACCGCCGCCGAGACGACGGCGCCCGTCGTCACCCGGCTGGTGGGCACGGAGGCGGGCCCACCGCATCCGGCCAGCAACGGCAGAAGCGCCAGGGCACGAAGCCCCCGCGCCATCCCCGAACCGCGTCCCTGCAACCCTGAACCCCCGTCAGGACGACCCTTGGCATCCCTATGAACACCTTGCTGCCGTCCCGTTACCGGGCCGTTACAGCAAGCTTCACCCGATCATTATCGAGCCTTGACCTTGGGGACTTGCGACCAGAATCCGGATGCTCGGACCTTGTCGAGCTAGCGGCCTGGACGGGCCGGCAGAACGGGGTGGGCGGGGCCATGCAGGGCATGGCTGGCCAGGACGTACTTGGCCATGGCCCAGCCCAGGGGGAAGGCGCTGGGGAAGACCCGACGATTGGCATCGAACACTTCACCGATCTGCAAGCTGCCCGTCGTCCAGGCCCGCTCGGTATTGGTCGCGTGATGGGCCAGCGCTGAGGCACGCTCCCCTCGGGCGGCCCGGCTGATGGCCATCCAGTCCTGAAGCTCGGGCCAGCCTTGGCCGCCGTACCAGCCGTCACCCTCGTACCGGCGAATGCCCCCGCCAGGTACCGTCAGGCGAGTCTCGACGCGCGCCAACGTCGCCGTCATGACGGGGTGGTCGAGCGGCACCAGTCCATAGGGCCAGCCAGCCCCGACGACCGAGGCGTCGATCACGGGGTCAGGAGCAGCGGCACCAGGCTTGAGGCCCTTGCCCAGCCAGCCACCCTCGGCGACGACCATCTTCGCCAGGATATCCCGCCGCAGATCCGCCGCAGAGCGGGCAAAGGAGCGCGTCTCGGCTTGCATGCCAAGGGCCTGTCCCATCCGGGCCGCGTCCTCGAGCCCTCCGACGAACGACGCGTTGGTATAGGTCCAGGACTTGTCCGTGAACGTCTCCCAGAGGTCCTTGCAAGGCACCAGAATGCCGGATGGCGTCATCTGCCGCTCCATGAAAGCCGCAGCCCGCGCCACGGCAGGCCAGATTGCCCGGACGGTCTCGTCGACACCGTAAGTCGCCAAGTAAGCACCCGCGGTGGTCACGAAGTGAGCGCCCATGAATTCGGTGCCGTGTTCCCAGAGCGGGTTGGGTCGTCCATCCGAGAAGTAGGTGACCCACCAATCCCCGTCCGGCTTCTGGACCCGAGCAAGGAAACGCAGGATGGCTGCCGCCTGCTCGCGGTGGCCCGACACCATCAGGGCCCGTGCATCAAAGGCCGCGTCCTGCAGCCAGACATACTTGTACGCCGGACTCAAGGCCGATGGCGATGCAAGCACGCCTCCGGTCGACGATTGCAACTGGTGCAGGACGACGAGAGCCCTGCGGACAACAGCGGCCTCGCGCGGGTCCAGACCTGCGGGCAGGACCGACTGATCCAGCCAGTTCTTCCACCACGCGGCATCAGCGGCCATCAGGGCTGCGTGACCCTCCTGCAGCAGACGATCGACCACGGCTTGGCTGCGCGGAGCATCGGGCGCGGTCGCCATGGCCACCTGCAGATCCCAACGCGCACCGGCCTCGAGTACCGGTACCTGGACCTGCAAGGCACCGTTGGCGCCAACGCCGGCGACTCTGGTCGCCCCCTTGAGGCGCCCGTCGTCGGCATCGAACCACGCATCCTCGCCCGAGCCGACCCTGAGCAGCGACCGACCGGCCTGCCATCCCGTGACGGGTTGGTCGACGCCGATGACAGCAGCCACCTCTTCCGCAGGGTTCGTCTGCACGAGACGACGTCGGTCCGTATCGACGAGCAGGGCATCACCCTTGCCCGTACGGTCCAGCGTGACGTGTCCGAAAACGGTGAGCCGCAGGCCACCGAGCGGACGGTTGCCCGCATGAATCAGTCGGACGCGACGCACCACGCCGGGCAAGCGGCGATGGGCCACGTCCGAGAGTTCGAGCGCGAGCGGCAACTCAGGGTGCTGCAGCCGCGTCTCGACGATGCCGGTGTCGGGCAAGACGCGCTGACCGACCAGCTTCCACGACTCTGCCCAACGATGCCGCGTCCCGTCGTGCAAGCCCACGGTCAGCAGGCGCAGGCGATTCTCCGCAAGGTTGGGCGCGTGCCAGGCGATGAGCCCGCCAAGCGACGACAGCCTGCCGAATTCCCGGGAAACGACGGCCATGACATCCCCGTTGGCGACTTGGGAAAAGTTGGGGCAATCGCCAAACATGGCCGACGACGGCCCGGACAGGTCGAGACCTGCACCGCGTATGGCATCCTGCCCTGCTTCACCCGGCGCTAGGGCTGGCAAGCGACCACACGCCACCAAGGACATTAGGACCAGAA